>Ga0307372_10001057_pt1 | contig 48046 bp, 37 predicted proteins | sample OX1MG_FD_202533 | JGI IMG/M metagenome (GOLD analysis project Ga0307372, IMG submission 202533) | Soil microbial communities from Risofladan, Vaasa, Finland - OX-1 | ecosystem: Environmental > Terrestrial > Soil > Coastal area > Acid sulfate soil | place: Finland: Risofladan, Vaasa | collected...
CGATCACGCCGCTCGGGCAGGCGGCGCTGATCAAGCCGCTGATCGTCCTGGATGGCGCACCGGACGGAATCTTCGCCAACAATCGGCGCAACCTCGATACCTTCATCGTCGAGTCGCGCCAGAAGATGTACTCGCTGCGCAACGAACTCGGCCAGTAAGAGCGCCCCCGCATCGCGCGTGTCCGCACCATGACGTGTGACAGCGCGCTGTGCCGCCGCTGTGCGAGGTACGGCTCGGAAAATCCGCCCTCATTGCTGGAAGCCGTGATCCTCAAACTCAACATGGTGCGCGGGCACATATTCACCTGCTTTTGAGTCTCGCGACGAGGGCCAATCGGCATTCTACGGAAGGAATTTCAGGAGTTGAAAAATGGCTACCGGGAAAAGTTCTGAAGAAGATGCGAAGACCTTGAACGCTTCAAAGGACTCCGCGCCAGAAGCCGAGGCCTCAGTTTCCGCAAACTCTCCCAAGGCCGACACCTCCAAGGCAGATGCGTCCAAGGCAGATGCCGCCAAGGGTGCGCAGATACCGGCTGATACCGGGACGATCCAGGAGGCGCGCACCAAGCTCCCTTCGAGTATCGAGCATGGGCTGACCCCGGACGAGGCCGCGCGTATCATGATTTGCGTCTGTGGGTCGCCGTGGTTGTGATGCTCGTGGCCATTCTTACTTACGTGATGAGCGATAACTTGGCGTGGCGGCCTCGCCGTCAACAGCAGCAGCCGCTTTCAGGCGCCGTGGAAAAATAGCAACTGGCTTTGAATATTTGACAACGCGCGAAGTCCGACATGTTGACGGCAGAAATACCCCGGAATTTCGCAGGAGTTAAAGGATGTCTACCGAGAAAAGTTCTGGAGAGCACGCGAAGACCATAGACGGTTCAAACGACTCCGAGTCAGAAGGGTCCGAAACAAGTGCGGTTAAGTCCAAGGGGTCGAAGCCCAGCGTGGACCAGATTCGCACGCGCGCCTATGAAGTCTTTCAGGGCCGCCATGGTGGACCCGGCAGTGCGGTAGAGGACTGGCAAAAGGCCGAGGCCTCAGTTTCCGCAGATGTAGCCAAGACTGATGCAGCCAAGACCAATACAGCCGGGGCCGACGCGCCCGAGGCTGACACCTCCAAGGCGGATTTGCCCAATGCAGATGGGGCCAAGCCCGAAGCGTCCACGGTGGATGCGGCAAAGGCAGATGCGTCTAAAGGTGTGCAGGTACCGACCGACACCGGGACGATCCAGGAGGCGCTCACCAAGTTCAAGTCGAGTATCGAGCATGGGCTGACCCAGGAGGAAGCAGCCGCGCGGCTGAAGAAGGACGGTCCCAACGCCATCACGGAAGAGCACATCAGCCCGATCATGCGGTTCCTGAAGTTCCTTTGGGGACCTATCGCGTGGATGATTGAAGTTGCCGCGATACTCTCCGCGGTGGTCCAGCATTGGGAAGACTTCATCATGATCTTTTTCATGCTGGCGCTCAACGCGGTAGTTGGCTTCTGGGAGGAATACAAGGCCGACAACGAGATCGAGGCGTTGAAAAAGCATCTGGCACTGAGTTCCCGAGTCCTGCGCGACGGCAAGTGGGGCGACGTCGAGGCCCAGACTCTGGTCGGCGGAGACATTGTCATGGTCAAGCTCGGCAATGTTGTCCCCGCGGACTTGAAGCTGGTCGATGGCGATTACCTCAGCATCGATCAGTCGGCGCTGACGGGCGAGTCACTACCAGTCGACAAGAAGAAAAACGAGGTCGCGTATTCAGGATCGATCGTGCGAATGGGCCAGATGAATGGACTGGTCATCGCCACCGGGATGAACACGCTCTTCGGCCGCACGGCGAAACTGGTCGAAAGTGTTAAGACCGTTTCCCACTTTCAGAAGGCGGTTCTCAAAATCGGTAACTTCCTGATTCTGATCACGCTGGGCCTGGTCGCATTGATCCTCACGGTCTCGCTATTTCGCGGCGACCCGTTGATCAGAACCCTGCTCTTTGCACTGATTCTTACCGTTGCCGCTATCCCGGTCGCCTTGCCCGCCGTCCTGTCCGTCACGATGGCTGTCGGCGCCTCCGTGCTTGCGAGAATGAAGGCCATCGTCTCCCGCCTCGCCGCGATCGAAGAGATGGCCGGCATGGATATTCTCTGCTCGGACAAAACCGGCACGCTGACCAAGAACGAGCTCAAGTTGGGCAGTCCGGTTGTTTTCACGGCGAGCAACGAGCAGGACCTGGTTTTGGCCGCGGCTTTGGCCTCGCCGGCGGAGGGTCGAGACGGGATCGACGAGGCCGTCCTCAAAGGTCTCACCGATCAATCAGCGCTAAAGGCCAATCAAATCACCCATTTCACGCCTTTCGATCCGGTCAGCAAGCGAACCGAGGCCGCGGTCAAACACGGCAACGCCACTTTTAAAGTCTCGAAAGGCGCGCCGCAGGTGATTCTCGACTTGGTCCATCCCGACACAAATGCGCGTAAAAAAGCAGAAGAGCAGGTTAACGATCTGGCGGCCAAAGGCTATCGCACCCTTGGCGTCGCCCGTACTGACGCCCAGGGAAAGTGGGAATTCCTTGGACTGCTGTCGCTATCCGATACGCCTCGCGACGATTCCGCCTCGACCATCGGGGCCGCGCGCAAAATGGGACTGCAGGTGCGGATGGTAACCGGCGACAATCTTGCGATCGCGCAGGAAGTATCGCGCGAACTCAAGCTGGGACCAAATATCGCGGTCGCCGGCGATCTGTTTTCCGACGGCAAGGCTAACGACGATGCCAGGATCGACGCGGCCGACGGCTACGCCCAGGTCTTTCCCGAGCATAAGTTCAAAATCGTCAAGGCCCTTCAAGCCGGCGGACATATCGTCGGAATGACCGGCGACGGCGTCAACGACGCTCCCGCGCTCAAACAGGCCGATTGCGGAATCGCGGTCAGCGGCGCGACCGACGCCGCGCGTGCGGCCGCGGACCTGGTGCTCACGGCGACCGGTCTGTCTGTCATCACCGCCGCCATTTCAGAAGCACGCAAGATTTTCGAGCGTATGAACAGCTACGCAATCTACCGCATTTCCGAGACCATTCGCGTACTGCTCTTCATGACGCTGGCGATTTTGTTGTTCAACTTCTTCCCCGTAACCGCAATCATGATCGTGCTGATCGCGGTCCTCAATGACTTCCCGATCATGATGATCGCCTACGACAACACCATCGTGGCTCCACGCCCGGTGCGCTGGGACATGGAGCGCGTACTTACGGTCAGCTCGGTTATCGGCGTGATCGGAGTTTTCGCTTCGTTCAGCCTTTTCTTGTTCGCGGAGAAATACCTTCACATGGCCCGGCCCCTCGTTCAGAGCCTGATGTTTCTCACCCTGATGATCGCAGGGCACCTGACCATCTACATCACGCGAAGCGCGGGGACGTTCTGGCAGCGTCCGTGGCCCAATTGGCGCCTGGTCGTTGCCTGCGAATCGACTCAAGTGCTCGCAACGCTGGTCGCAATCTATGGATGGGGCATCATGACGCCGCTGGGATGGAAATACGCAATCGCAGTGTGGGTTTATGCGCTGGTATGGTTTGTCCTCACCGATCTGGTGAAGATCGAGGTTTACCGCCTGTTGCATCTGGGCACCGCAAGCCATCAGCGCCACCTGGCCAGAGTCAACGCCAGCCTTCATCCGGCCCCGGTCGCCAGGGCGGCGACTCCGTCTTGAATCCTCCTGCACCGGCCGAGTCCAGGCCTGGGGTGGCGCCACCGGCTGCGAACGGTTCGTCTGGTAAGTCAGCCGGCAACGCTACCGATGGCTTACCGAGCGGCCTGACGAGCGATGAGGTCGCCCTCCGGCTCACGAAGTTCGGTCCCAACGCGATGCCCGATACGACGGCGCATCCGTTGCGTTCGGCGTTGAGCAAGTTCTGGACGCCGGTTCCATGGATGCTCGAGGCTGCGATCGTGCTCGAAGTGGTGCTCGGCAAGTACATCGAGGCGGCGGTCATCGCGGCTCTGCTCGTGTTCAACGCCGCGCTCGGGTTTTTTCAGGAGTCGCGCGCCCAGGCAACTCTTGCCGCGCTCAAGTCGCGGCTGGCGCTGAACGCGTCGGTCCGGCGCGGTGGTGTTTGGACTATTGTGCCCGCAGTCGGGTTGGTGCCGGGCGATATCGTGAAGCTCTCTCTAGGTGCAGTGGTAGCTGCCGATGTGCGCATCGTCGAGGGGTCAGTTTTGCTCGATCAATCCATGCTCACCGGCGAATCCATACCGATAGAGGCTGGTCCTGAGGTGCAGACGTATGCCGGCGCGCTCGTGCGGCGCGGCGAAGCGGTTGCGGAGGTCACGGCGACCGGAAGCCGCACGAAGTTTGGACGCACCGCGGAGTTGGTCCGCACGGCTCATGTCACGAGTTCGCAGCAGAAAGCGGTTCTCCGCGTCGTGCGCAATCTTGCGATCTTCAACGGCGTCATCATTGTCACGTTGGTGGCCTATGCCTACCGGCTCGCGATGCCAGTGGCGGAAATCATACCTCTGGTGCTGACGGCGATCCTCGCATCGATCCCGGTGGCGCTGCCGGCCACCTTTACTGTTGCGGCGGCGCTGGGCGCACGGGCGCTGGCACGTCTGGGCGTGCTTCCGACGCGCCTTTCGGCAGTGGACGAAGCGGCAAATATCGACGTCCTGTGCGCGGATAAGACTGGCACCCTTACCCTCAATGCATTGACAGTGACCGCGGTCCGTCCCGCGCCGGGTTTTGACGAGATCGGCCTGCTGGGACTCGCGGCGGTCGCCAGTGCGGACGGCGGACAGGATCCGGTCGATGCAGCGATTCGCTCCACCGCCTCGAGCAAGGGCGCCACGCTGCCGAAACTGATTAAGTTCATCCCCTTTGATCCCGCAAACAAGACCTCCGAAGCGACCGCGGTGGATCCCAGTGGGAGTGGGACCATTCGGGTGGTGAAGGGAGCTTACGCCGCAGTGATCGGGCTTGCGTCTGCGGTGCCGGAGTTGTCCGCGCCGGCTACTGAACTGCAGGCGAAGGGATTCAGGCTTCTCGCCGTCGCCGTTGGCACCGCCACGGCGATGCGCGTGGCAGGACTGATCGCGCTGAGCGATCCGCCGCGAGCTGACTCCGCGGCGTTGGTCACCGAGATGCGCGGCTTGGGCGTGCGGACCGTGATGGTGACGGGCGACGCGCCCGCGACGGCCGCAATCGTGGCTCGTGCGGTAGGCCTCGACGGAGCCGTCTGTCCACCTGGACCGATCGGCGACGCTGTGAAGCCTGAGCAGTTCGCGGTCTTCGCCGGTGTGCTGCCCGAGGACAAGTACAAGCTCGTGAAGGCGTTCCAGAAGGCCGGCCACAACGTTGCGATGTGCGGCGATGGCGCCAACGACGCGCCGGCCTTGCGCCAGGCACAGATGGGAGTCGCGGTATCGACGGCGACCGACGTCGCCAGGTCGGCCGCGGGTATCGTGCTGACCGTGCCGGGACTCGGCGGCATCGTGGCCTCGGTCAAGGAAGGCCGGATGACCTTTCAGCGCATCCTGACCTATACCCTAAGCTCGGTCACCAAAAAGATCGTTCAGGTGCTCTTCCTGGCGGTTGGTCTGGTCATGACCGGACACGCAATCCTGACGCCGATGTTGATGGTCCTCATTATGGTCACCGGCGACTTCCTGGGCATGTCGTTGACGACCGACAACGTGAGTCCCTCGCAGGCACCCAATGCCTGGCGAATCGGCAATTTGACGATGCTGGGAATCTTCATGGGATTCTGCGAATTGGCCTTTTGCACTGCCGTTTTAACCATCGGCAAATTCCGGCTCGGGCTTCGCATCGAAGCGCTGCAAACCATGGCCTTCCTCGCCGTTGTGTTCGGCAACGAGGCGTCGCTCTACGCCCTTCGCGCACGCCAGCACCTATGGTCCACGCCAAGCAGCTGGCTTGTCCTGTCATCGGTAGCGGATCTCCTGATCGCCTCGACCTTGGCCGTCTGCGGAATCGTGATGACGGCTCTGCCGGTCACCATTGTGGCTGGCATACTGATCGCGGCAGTTGCCTTCGCTTTTATCGCGAACGTCGCGAAATTTCCGCTATTGAAGCGCGTTAAGATAGCTTAGGGGCGCGCCGAAAATCGGCAGTACCCGAGCGCGCGCGTCGAGAGCCAAGTCAGAGGAGAACCCGCGACGATGGACTACCGCAAGAAATTCGTCGTCGAGCCTGGCGCCAAGGTCAAGCTCGGCAAAATTGACCCGGAGTTCAAAGACAAGCACGACGAATCGCATCACACGGCATCGTCAAAGATCCAGAAACATGTCGAGCGCATGGCCAAGGCGCAGTATCTGTTGTACGCCGACGCCAGCCAGTCACTGCTGGTCGTCCTGCAGGCGCTCGACGCCGGAGGCAAGGATGGCGTGGTGCATCACGTGTTCAGCGCGATGAACCCGCAGGGAACGTCGGTCTTTAGCTTCAAGCAGCCGACTAAGGTCGAATCCGCACACGACTTCCTCTGGCGCATCCACCGGCATACCCCGGGCAAAGGGGAAGTCGTGATCTTCAACCGGTCGCACTATGAGGACGTGCTGGTGGTGCGGGTGCACAAGCTGGTCCCGAAGGCGGTGTGGTCGAAACGCTATGAGTTGATCAACGGCTTCGAAAAGATGCTCCATGATAACGGCACGCGCATTCTCAAGTTCTACCTGCACATCAGCCCGCAGGAGCAACTCGAGCGCTTCAGCCAGCGGCTCGATGACCCGATGCGGCACTGGAAAATCAGCGAGGCCGACTACTCGGAGCGCAAGCTGTGGCCGGACTATATCGAGGCGTATGAGGACGCGATGGAAAGGACGAGCACCAGGCATGCTCCGTGGTACGTAATCCCGTCCAACCACAAGTGGTTCCGCAACCTTGCCATCTCCGAGATCCTCGCCGACACAATGGACGACATGGGACTCAAGCTGCCTCCGGCGCAGGTGGACATTGCGGAGATTCGCCGCAAGTATCACACCGCGGCGGCGCAGCAGGCGCGGCGCAACCAGAAGGCACCGTGACGAACGAGCAGAGCAGGATTGCGCCGCCGCGCGCAATAAGCCCGGCTATCGCGGGCGTCCATCCCGCCGGTATCGCCAGCGCCCCCACCTTTCTCCCGCATCCCGTTAGAAGAAAGGGCAGAGCAGGATTGCGCCGCCGCGCGCGATGAGCCCGGCTATCGCGGGCGTCCATCCCGCCGGTATCGCCAGCGCTCCGGCGAGCGCCTTAAGCGGCCATTCAAGTCCGCGCGAAGAACCGATCCCGAGGCCCGCGAGAATTCCCTGCGCGGCATATATTACCAGCCGATGCGGTTCGCTGTCGTCCAAACCGGCGTGCCGGCGCGCGATCTTGACCGCGCGATCGAAGCCGCCGATCTCGTCGACCAGGCCGCCGCGCCGCGCCGCCGTTCCGCTCCACACGCGCCCGCGCGCCATGTTTTCGACCTGTGCGGCGTCGAGCTTGCGGCCCTCGCCAACCTTGGCGGTGAAGTTCCCGTAGAGTTCGCCCACCGTCGCGTTGAGACGCGCTAATTCTTCGGGCGTCATCGCACGCGCCATCGAGAGCGCGTCGCCCAGTTCGTCGGTTTTGACGATATCCATCCGCACGCCGATGGTCGCGAGCATCGCGCTCAGGTTGAAGCTCGCGTAGACCACGCCGATCGAGCCGGTGAGCGTTCCGGCGTTGGCGACGATCGCATCCGCACCCATCGCGACGTAGTAGCCGCCCGAGCCCGCCACATCACCCATCGAGACGATCACCGGCTTGGCCATCTCGCGCGCCTCGGCCACCGCGCGCCAGACGAGGTCCGAGCCGAGCGCCGATCCGCCCGGCGAATTGACGCGAAACACGATCGCACGCACGCGCCGGTCGCGGGCCGCGCGGCGAATCGCCGCCGCGGTTTCCTCGCCGCTCAGGAACTCGCCGGCCGCGGGCGCCTCGCCCGCTATCACCGGTCCGACGCCGTGAATCAACGCCAGGCGGGCGCGCGCCGTCCGATTTTCCTCGTACGAGACCCGGCGCAGATAACGATAGAGCCCGATAAAGATTTTGTCTTCGCGTTCCGGATCGAACTGGGCGCGCAGTCCTTCGATATAGTCGCCCCGGTCGACGAGGCCCGCCTCGATCGCGGCGCGCGCGCTCATGAATCCGCCGCCCGCGAGCGCGCGGGCTCGCGCAGGCTCGAGTTTGCGCGCCGCGGAAATCCTCGCGACAACCACTTCGAGCGAGTCGCCGACGATCGCTTCGAGGCTCTGACGGACCTCGGGCGACATCCCGTCGCGCGCGAAGGTCTCGCCCGCGCCCTTGTATTCCTTCCATTGCAGGGTCTGCGCCTGGATACCGAGCTTGTCGAGCGCGCCCTTCAGGAACACGCTGCCGGCCGCGACGCCGACCATCATCAGGACCGCATTGGGATTCGCCGCGATCTCGCCCGCGCCGCATGCCGCCACATACTCGCGCACGCTGACACTGTCGCTGTTGAGGAGCGCGATTACGCGTTTGCCTCCGGCCGCCGCCGCACGCAAAAGATCGTGAATCTCCTCAGCCGAGGCGAGTCCGGTTTGCAGGCCGGCGAACTCGACCACGATCGCGCTCACATTGGGGTCCTGGGCCGCGAATTCGAGCGCGCGGCGGAGCTCGTGGAGCGACGGTGCGACCCGGCCCCGCAGATGCGCAAACGGCGAGCGCGGCGGATGCTCCCGGAGCGTGCCCGCCAGCCGAATCATCAACACGGAGTTCCGCCGTATCCGCGCCGGCCGCATCGCAAGAAAGTAGAACGCGCCGGCGAGCGCCGCCGCAGCAACCTCGAGCACGGCGCCAAGCCGATGGTCGCCGCGGCTGAGCGCGATCACACCCGCCGCAGCCACGATCGCAACCACAAATGCCACCCGGAACTCGCGCCGAATCGATCCGATCGCTATCTTCATCCGATTACTCCCCGCCGCTTTGTCGGCGGCGTGATTCTAATCTAGCCTCTTTCCATGCGCCGATCCGTCCCAATTCTGATCGCCTTTGCCCTCACAGTCGCCTCCTGCGCCGCCAAAAAGCCCCAAGCCCCGCCGGGAGAGGTTCTCGCCGGCCCGGCCACCACGACCGCGGTCATGACGATCACGCCCAACATGCCGATCAGCACCAAGATCGCGACGCCGCACGGTTTAGTTCCGATCGCCGGCCGTCCGCCACTCTGGCTTCTCGGCAACAAAGAGATCGCGCTGGTCGGCAGCGTCGACGGTCGCACCAAGGTGATCGGATTCAGCGGAAAGGATTACAGCCATTCGCAAGTCATCGCGGCGGATCACGACATGGGAGCGCCGGACGGAACGATAATGGATATCGCGGCGAGCCCCAACGGTCTGACTATCGCGGTGGCTGAGTCGGAGCCCGGCAAAGTCGAAGTGGTGATCCGCGATCTAATCAGCGCCGGCAAGGGCCATCCGGTGGCGACCTTCGATGGCAGCTTCAGATCGGCAAGCCTGTTCTGGCTCGATTCCGGCACCGTCGCGCTGACGCTCGGACCCCACGTTTCGCCCGCGCCGCACGCATCCGGCGATGATACGCAAAACGGCGCGAGCGCTCCGACCGCCGCCGATGACGCCGGTGAAACAGTACCCGCCAACGGCGGACTCTTTCTAATCGGGGTCTATGGCGCCGTCACGGTTCGTCCCGTCGCGCTCAAATGTCCGCTTTCCGCGATGCGATTCAGTCCGGGCGGACTGTACGCCGTCACCGAGGGCGATACGGCAACTCCGCCGCAAGTCTACAGCCGCCTCACTGGCCGATGCCACCCGCTCGGCATCCCCGGACCAATCCGACTGCTCGGATGGGCGCCCGACGACCAGAGCTTCCTTTACGCCGCACCCGCGATCGGTGATCATGGCCCGGGCGTTTTCCGCTACGACACCCGCAAGCACAGGTCGGATGTCGTTGCGATCGCATCGGCAGCGGCGGTTTATCTTCAGGACGGCTCGATTCTCGCGCTCGGCAACCGCAGCCTCTCATGGCGTTCGGTCGCGGCGAATCCTGACGCGCCGTTTATCGCTCAACTGGCGCTCTTTTCTCCCAAGCTCGACAAGACACAGGTGGAATCGCTCGGACGGCCGACCTCGCCCATGATGCTGTCGCAGAGCGCGATGGTCTATTCGCAGCCGTTCGACGAAGTGGCGATCGAACTCTACCGCTTCGGTCCGCACGGGCCCGAGCGCGAGATAGTCACGTTTTCCCGTCCCGATCAAAAAGCATTTGTGATCGCGAGCGGACCGATCCGGGGCACGGTGACGCTCGCCTGGGTGCCCAATACGGATCGCCTCCTGATCTTCGACGGCGACGGAACTTCGGGCGGGCTTACGATTCTTAGCCCGCCGCGCTAGCCGCCCGCCCTTCCCAATACTGCGCGGCGACCCGGAATGCGCCAGCCGCGCGCTCGAAGCTGTCGAAGGTGACCAGCCCGCGCGCGCGTGCAAGCTCCTTCGCCCGCGCCACGATCACCTCGACGTGGGCCGAGTGGAGAATCACCGCGAAGGGCTTTTGCGATCGGCGGCCGAACTCGGCGAGCTTGTCCAGCAGGTCGGTGATCTCGTCCTCGTGCGACGCCCATCGCGCGGCGCGCAGCCCCGTGCCGATTTCGAGCGCGATCGAATCGATCACCGGATCGCGATCCAGAATGTCGAGGATGCGATCGAGGTTCCCCTGATTATGGCCCATGCCAATCGTGCCGCCGGCGTCGAGCGGATTCCGGAAGCTGCCGCCGATGATATTGAAAAAGCTCTGCAGTTCCGCGTAGGACGAATCCGAGAGCGCGGGAATCTCGAGGCCCGCCGACGCGAACGTATCGGTGATAACCACTGATTGGCCGCCCGTCATCGCGACCAGCCCCATCCGCCGACCCGTCACGCGCCGGCCGCGCGCCAGCAGCTCGATCGCGTCGAGCATCGCGTCAAGGCTCGCGACCCCGACCGCGCCGCTGCGCTTCATCACGGCGTCCCACACCGCGGCCCGCGTCGCCAGCGATCCCGTGTGCGAGAAGGTCGCCCGCGCGCCAGCCTCGGTCGCGCCGCCCTTCCATACCACGACCGGATAGCGGCTCGCGGCGCGCCTGAGGCTTTCGACCAAGCGCCGGCCGTCGCGTACGCCTTCGAGATACATTCCGATCGCGCGCGTCGCGGGATCATCGGCCATCAAATCGAGATAGTCGGCGGCTTCGATTATCAGCACGTTGCCGATCGACGCGGCCTTGTTGATCCGGATTCCGCGCCCCGGCGCCTGCGAGCAGAAATTGATCGTGTGCGTGCCGCTTTGCGAGATGAAGCACACGTCGCCCTGCGCGCCGACGTTGAGGTCGGGAAAGTTGCACATTCCGATCGCCGGATTGTAAAGCCCCATGCAATTCGGCCCGACCAGCGCGATATCCGATTGCAGCGCGGCCTCTTTCAACTCGCGCTCGAGCTTGATCCCGATCTCCTCGCCGGTCTCGGAAAAGCCCGAAGTGAAAAACCCGATCGAACCGACGCCCGCGGCGATACAGTCGCGCAGGATTCGCGGCGCTACCGGCCGCGGCACCGCACTCACCGCGTAATCGATGGTCTCGGGAATATCGGCAAGGCTCTTGAAATTCGCAACTCCCATCGCCTCGATTCCGGGAATCTCGTTGGGATCGATCTGCACCGAATAGACCTTGCGCGTGCATCGCGCCATCGCGCGCAGCCACATGTAGCCGCCCACCCGCTTGTCGCCAATCACCGCGACGGCGCGCGCGTCGAACGCGCGTGCGAGCTTCGCCATCCGCCGCGCATGATTCGGATCGGCGCGGGCGCCATCCGGCGCGGACGGCTCGAGCAGCACCCGCGCGTCTAGCGCCTTGACCCCCTTGCGATAGGCCACCACGGGATTCAGGTCGAGCTCGCGAAGCGCGGGATTCTCAATCGCCAAATCGCCGAGCTTCACGATCAGCGCCGCGAGCGCGTCCACGTCCACCGCGTCGCGCCCGCGCGCCCCGCGCAAAAGCGCCGCGCCGCGAAGCCCCTCAATCATCTCGCGCGCCTCGCGCATCGCAACTGGCGCGAGCCTGAGCGCAACATCGTTGAGCACCTCGACGAAGATTCCGCCCAGGCCCACGATCACGAACGGACCGAAGCGATCGTCGCGTCCGATTCCGGCGATCAGCTCGACCCCCGGCGCGGCCTGCTCCTGCACGCTCACGCCGTCGAAGCGCGCACCGGGAAGCTTCTCGCCAAGGTTGCGCCGGATTCGCTCGAACGCCTCGCGAACCTCGGCCTCGGACTTGAGATCGAGCGCGACGCCGCCCACTTCGCTCTTATGCACCGCATCGGGCGAGAGCACCTTGCACACGGCCGGAAAGCCGCATCGCGCCGCGAGCTTGGCGGCCTCGTCGGCGCTGCGCGCCTGATACGCAACCGCCGTCGCGATACCGGCGGCGGCGACGATCTGTTTCGCTTCGACTTCCGGCAGTTCGCGCCGTCCCTGCGCAAGCGCCTGGGCGATTATCTGTTCCGCGCTGTTTGCTTCCACGATCGTGGCGTATAGCAAAGCCCCGCCCCGATTTGAACCAAACCCCGCATTGCGCATACTGCCTAAGGTTTCGGGTGGGGGCCCGGCGGCGCGTCCGCGATGGCCATCGCGCGTGCGCTCCGCCGGGTGCGTACTCATGCAGGACCGTCGGACTTTGTGGATTTCCCGGAACCGGCCCATCGGCGGGATTTAAGCGGAAGGGCGACGCCGGCTCGATTCGGTCGACGCGGCAAGACGGATACGTCACTTTTTCCACTGCGTAAAGAACGAGCATCTATCGTGCCGCGTGCTTCAAGCGCGGAATCTTTGGAAATTCATTCGGTATGATCGGATTCGCATGCGCGCCGTTGCGATTCCGCCGTTGCATCGGCGCAACATCGCAGCGCCGCGCGCCGAATCGAATCGTCTTTGAAAAGCGAGGCTGGTTAAATTCCCGCGCCGGAGCGCGCGTGCGTCAGTCCGCCGCCGCGATCGCTTCGGCCAGGGTGAAGCGTCCTTCATAGAGCGCCCGCCCTGTTATCACCCCGGCAAGTCCGCCCGCGAATCCAACCTTGAGCCGGCGGATATCGTCGAGCGATTTGACCCCGCCCGACGCGATAACAGGCGCACCCGTGCTCCGCGTGAGCTGCGCATAGAGCTCGATATCGACGCCGGTCTCCGCGCCGTCGCGCGAGATGTCGGTTGCGATTATCGCGGCGACACCCGCGCGGCTGAAACGAATCGCGGCTTCGTCCGCTTCGAGCGCGCTGGTCTCGACCCATCCTTTGATTGCGAGCTTGCCGTCGCGGATATCGAGCGATCCGAACACGCGGCCGGGAAATTCGCGGCACGCTTCGCCGAGCAGTTCCGGATTCAGCAGCGCCGCCGATCCGATCGATACATAATCCGCGCCCGCCGCAAACGCCTCGCGCACCGAATCGATCGTGCGAAGGCCGCCGCTCCAGTCGAGTGCGCATCCGCCGGCGGCCGCCCGGATCGCGCCTATCGATCCCAGGTTGCGCAGCGCTCCCGCGATCGCGCCGTCAAGGTCCACGATATGGATCAGCTTCGCGCCCGCGGCCGCGAATCCGCGCGCGGTCGACGCCGGATCGGCGCCGTAGACGGTGGCGCGCGCCATATCGCCGCGCAGCAGCCGCACAACTTCGCCGCCCTTCAAATCGATCGACGGTATTACGGTGAAGCGTTCGAACAAGCGGATTCTTACGCGAGCGTGCCCTTGGTTGAAAGCGCGCCGATAATTCGCGGTTCAATCGCGGTCGCCTGGTCCATCGCGCGCGCCAGGGCCTTGAACGCCGCTTCGATAATATGATGAGGATTGCGGCCGCTGGCGAGCCGCAGATGAAGATTCATGCCCACTTCGTCGCTCAACGCCTTCATGAAATCATGCACCAGCTCGGTCTGAAAGTTCCCGACCCGTTCGTGCTTGAACGTGATGTCGTAGGCGAGATAGGCGCGCCCGCTGATATCGACAATCGCCGAGCACAGTGCCTCGTCGAGCGGCACCGTCGCCTCGCCAAAGCGGCGGATTCCCGATCGATCGCCCAGCGCCTGGCGGAACGCGCGCCCCAGCACAATCCCGACGTCCTCGACCGTGTGATGGTCGTCGATATGCAGATCGCCGCGCGCCGCGACTTTCAGATCGAAAAATCCGTGGCGCGCGAAGCTGTCGAGCATGTGATCGAGAAACGGCACGCCCGTGCTTACGTCGCTTCGCCCGCTGCCGTCGAGGCTGAGCGAGATTGCGATTTCGGTCTCGCGCGTGCGCCGTTCGACGGTCGCCGCCCGATTCGCGGCGACGGCCACGCCATTCGGTTCCCGCCGCACGCGTTTGCCTGCGGCGCCGGCGCGCTCGGCAATTGGCTTGTTGTCCATAATCTTAGGCTCGCAGAAATACTACACGGAGCGCGCGGTCTTGCGCGACCCCGCCCCGCGCGCCAGCCGCCGCTTCCGACGCGATCCGGGCGGCCCGCCGTTGGCGCCTCGCACCTCGAGCCTCAGTTCGATCGCGCGCGCGTGCGCCTCGAAACCTTCAAGCCGCGCGAGCCGCGCAACCGCCGGCCCCAGTTCGTGAATCGTGCGCTCCGACGCCTCGATAATGCTGGTGCGCTTGAGAAAATCATACGCGCCCAACGGCGACGCAAACCGCGCCGAACCGCCGGTCGGCAGCACGTGATTCGGCCCCGCCAGGTAATCGCCCAGCGGCGCCGGGCTTCGCTCGCCGATAAACGCCGCGCCCGCATTGCGAATCCGCCCGGCCCATCGCGCGGCGTCCTCTATCTCCAGCTCCAGATGCTCGGGCGCGATCCGATTCGCCAACTCGAACGCCTCTTCGAGATCACCGACCACGACCATCGCACCGCGCCGCGCAAAGACCTGCGCCACCGACTCCGCGCGCGGCAGATCGGCGAGCGCGCGCTCGACTTCATCGGCAACCCGCGCGGCCATCGCGGCTGAGGGCGTCAGCATCAGCGCCGACTCGTCGCCCGATCCATGCTCGGCCTGCGCGATCAGGTCCGCCGCCACCCACGCCGGACGCGCCGAGTCGTCCGCGATAATCAGCACTTCGCTCGGCCCCGCCATCTTGTCGATATCGACCGCGCCATAGACCATCCGCTTGGCAGCCTGCACGAACGCATTGCCGGGCCCCACGATCTTGTCGACCGCCCTTATCGATTTCGTCCCATAGGCCAACGCCGCAACGGCATGCGCCCCGCCGACCCGATAGAACTCGTCCACGCCGGCGATTCGCGCCGCGGCCAGCACCACCGCCCGTTCGCCTTCCGACGACGGCGGCGAGACCATTACGATTTCGCTGACCCCGGCGACCCGCGCCGGAATCGCGTTCATCAGCACCGTCGACGGGTACGCGCCCTGCCCGCCTGGCACGTAAATCCCGACGCGCTCGATCGGCCGGACCATCTGGCCAAGGCGCGTGCCCAACCGATCGCGATAAAAGAACGAGTGTTCCATCGTCCGCCGATGGAACTCGCGAATCCGCCGCGCGGCTAGTTCAAGCGCGCGCCGATCGCCAGGCGCGAGACTCGCGCGCGCCGCTTCCATCTCGGCGGCGCTCACGCGGATTCTTGCGGGCGTCAGATGGACGCGATCGAAGCGTTCCGTCATCTCGATAAGAGCGCGGTCGCCGCGCCGGCGCACCTCGTCGATAATCGCGGACACCACCGCATCGACATTCGAGCCGCTGCCGCTTCGCCGCTCGATAAGAGTCGCGAGGAAGCGGCGGAACGCCGGACTATCCGACTTGAGAATCCGGGGCCTCATGCATTCTCCCGCCCGGCGACTCGTTCGATCGACGCGCCCAGTGCGCATAGCTTGGCGTCGAGCGCCTCATAGCCGCGATCGAGATGATAGACGCGCCCCAGCTCGGTGGTATTTTCCGCCACCAGCGCCGCAAGGATTAGTCCCATGCTCGCGCGCAAATCAGTCGCCATCACGGGCGCGCCGCTGAGCCGCGTCGGACCATAAACCACCGCCGTCGGCCCCTTCATCGTGATATTGGCGCCCATCCGGATAAGCTCGAGCGCGTGCATGAAGCGGTTCTCGAAGATGGTCTCGGTGACCACCGAGGCGCCCGCGGCCTGCGTCAGCAGCGCCATCATCTGCGCTTGCAGGTCGGTCGGAAAGCCGGGGTACGGGAGCGTCCGCAGTTCAACCGGCTTGAGCGGCGCGTCGCGCCAGATACGCAGTCCGCCTTCGACCGGCTCGACACTCGCGCCGGTTTCGACCAGCTTCGCGATCACCGCGCCAAGATCGCCTATCGGCGCGCCATGGATAATCACGTCGCCGCCGGTAATCGCGGCCGCGATCATCAGCGACCCCGCCTCGATCCGATCGGCAATTACGGTGTGCTCGGCGCCGTGCAGCCGCTCGACTCCTTCGATTTCGATCACGTGGCTGCCCGCGCCCTCAATCCGCGCACCCATCGCGGACAGCATCCGTGCAAGGTCTCGCACCTCGGGCTCGCGCGCCGCGTTTTCGATCAGTGTGCGTCCGCGCGCCCGCACCGCCGCCATCATGATATTCTCGGTTGCGCCGACCGACGGCGTATCGAGCAACACTCGATTTCCGGTGAGTCGAGCCGCATGCGCTTCGACATAGCCGTGACGGAACTGGACGCGCGCCCCCAGCGCCCGAATTCCCTGGATATGAAGATTCACCGGCCGCGCCCCGATCGCGCATCCGCCCGGCGTCGAGACTCGCGCCCGCCCGGACCGCGCGAGCAGCGGCCCCAGCACGAAAAACGACGCGCGCATCGTCTTGACCAGCTCGTACGGAGCCTCGTGCGAGGTTATCGCGGCCGCGTGGAGCGTCAGCGAATGTTCATCGATCCATTGCGACTCGACCCCGAGTCCCGCGAGCAGCTCGATAGCGGTGCGTACATCGCGCACGCGCGGCACGTTGCGCAAAATCACCGGCTCGTCGGTAAGCACTGCAGCCATCATGCACGGCAGCGCCGCATTCTTGCTGCCCGCAAGTCCCACCGCACCGCGCATTACGGCGCCCCCCCTTATTACCATCGTGTCCATTCGCTGATGCGCCTATTTTTCCCCCGCCACGCCGCGCGCTTGGCATTTTGGCTCGCTCTCAAGGCTCCGGCTTCGGAGCGGCAACGACCACTCGTTCCACACCGGCAAGGTCGTTCGCAATACTGATCACTTCCAGTCCGGCGCCGCGCATTATTTGGGCAACATCGGAAGCCTGCCCCGCGCCAACTTCAACCATCAGCCGGCCATCCCTGCGCAGGATGCCGTTCGCACCACCGGCGATCCGTCGATAGATCGAGAGGCCGTCCGCGCCGTCCGAAAGCGCAATACGCGGCTCGAAGCATCGCACTTCGGGCATCAGCGTATCGATCTCACCGGCCGCGACATACGGCGGATTCGAAACTATCAGGTCGAAGCTTTGATTGCGCCGAAGCGCCTCCAGACAATCACTCGCGACGAGCGAGACCCGTTCGCCAAGTCCCAGCGCATCGACATTACGATTCGCGACCCCGAGCGCCGCCGGCGAAATATCGCATGCCACGATTCTGGCGCGCGGAGCATTGCGCGCGATCGCGCATCCGATCGCGCCCGAGCCGGTCCCGAGATCGAGCACGAGTGAATCAGGGCGCCGCGCGATAAACTCGAGCGCAAGCGCCACAATCGTTTCGGTCTCCGGACGCGGAATCAGTACGGCCGGGATGACCTCGAAATCAAGCGAGAAGAATTCGCGCCGCCCGAGAATGTAAGCGAGCGGCTCGCGACCGGCGCGCCGCGCGATCATGCGGTCGAAGCGCGCGACTGCGGCCGGATCGGGCGTCGCCATTCCGGCCACGATAGCGCTTCGCGATACGCCCGCCGCCGAGGCAAGCATTATCTCCGCGTCAAGCCGCGGGGCTTCGATTCCCGCATCCGCGAGCCGGCGCGCGCCCGCCTCCACTATTTCCGATGCGATCGGCAGCCGGCGCGCTGGCGCTTCCATCGCGGCTCAGGCGCCGAGCACTTCGGCCTGCTCGCGGGTCGTCAGCGCGTCGATCAGCGGATCGATCGCGCCGTCGAGCACCTGGTCGAGCTGATGCAGCGTCAGGTTCACGCGATGGTCGGTGACGCGGGACTGCGGAAAATTGTAGGTGCGGATACGTTCGGAACGGTCGCCCGTGCCGACCATCGAACGGCGCGTCTCGGCGATTTTGGCCTCCTGCTCGAGCTGCGCCTGCTCCAGCAGCCGTGCGCGCAGAATCTTGAGCGCTCGCGCCTTGTTCTTGTGCTGCGATTTTTCGTCGCGGCATACGATTACGATTCCGCTCGGAATATGGGTTATCCGCACCGCCGAATCAGTCGTGTTGACGCTCTGACCGCCCGGCCCCGACGCGCGCATCACGTCAATCCTGAGGTCCTTCTCCTCGTTGATATTTACCTCGACCTCGTCCGCCTCGGGCATCACCGCCACGGTGACCGCCGAGGTGTGGATGCGCCCCGAACCTTCGGTCGCCGGAACCCGTTGCACGCGATGCACTCCACCTTCGAACTTGAGCCGGCTGTATGCTCCGCGCCCGCTGATCAGCGCGATCACTTCTTTGATTCCGCCGAGCCCCGTCGAACTTAGGCTCAAGCTTTCGACTTTCCATCGATGGCGTTCGGCGTAGCGCGAGTACATCCGGAATAGCTCGCCCGCGAAGAGCGAGGCCTCTTCGCCGCCCGTGCCGGCGCGGATTTCCAGGATTACGTTGCGGTCGTCGTTGGGATCGCGCGGCGTCAGCAGCAACCTGATTCGTTCTTCGAGCTCGGCCAGGCGATGCGTTAGTCCGGGCAGTTCGCCCCGGGCAAGTTCGCGCAGATCGTCGTCCGCGCCTTCGAGAATCGCGCGATGGCCCGCGACCTCGTCGAGTATCCGGCGGTATTCGCGGATGGCGGCGGCGACCTCCTCGAGCTGAGAGCGCTCGCGGGCGGCCTGCGCGTATTCACGATTGTTGGCAATGACCGCTGGATCGCTGAGCCGGCGGTCGAGCTCGGCAAAGCGGTCCTCGATTGCCTTTAGCTTGTCCAGCATCACCGGGCCACGCGTTCACGCGCCATTGACACAAACGCGGCGCTGTCGGGCGCCGCGTCGATAATAACCGAATCCCCCGCCCACCCGAACGCTCGATAACGCGTCTCGGGCAGGGGGAGCTGTATGCTATTTATTGATGCCGTACTTGCGATTGAAGCGCTCGATTCTGCCCGCCGTATCAACCAGCCGCTGTTGGCCGGTGTAAAAGGGATGGCAGTGCGCGCAGACTTCCACGTGAATTTCGGGCACGGTCGCGCGCGTCTCGAACGTGTTGCCGCATGCACAGGTTACGACGGTCCGGCGGTACTGAGGATGGATTCCGGGTTTCATCTTTTCCTCTCAACTCGATCAATATAACAACGCCCGCACACAAATTCAATTCGCCTTCTTATCGCGCCCCAGACCCGGCCCCGGTACCGGATATGGCAAGGGCGGCGGACGAAGCGTAAGCCTTCTTGTCCAATGCCCGTTGCCGAAATCATCAACCAGGCAAATCTTCGCAAGAAAGCACTCGCCGGCAGGAGCGACCGCGGGACCAACGTCCGACCCGTCGAACTTCCGCACGCGGGACCCAATCGTGAGCGGCGGGCACGTGCCGGCGGTTGCCGAGATTCGCGCACCCGGGCTAAGATTCGCCCCGCAAAGACGAATCGGAAATATGCTGACAGTTTCTCCTCGCTCGACAACCTCCGCCGCCGCCTCATCGGCACGCGCGGCCTTCGCCCGACTCTCTGTGATGTTCGGCAGTCTGGCTCTGGCGGCTCTGATCGGCTCTTGCGCCGCCAAGAATCAGTCCGCTCAGCCGATCGCGGCTGCCAGTCCGCAGGCTGTCGCGGCACCGGCCGACAACGGCGGTCCCAAAGTGATCACGGATCTGTCTCAGGTGTCGTCCGCCGAGATCGTCAATCCGACCGCCACGCAGGCGTTCGCCAGCGCTCCGGTTGCCGCCCCTACGCCCGATATGGGCTCGCACGCTCCGGGCGACCAGACGCCAGCCAGCCTGCGCCGGCTCTTCTTGAATAATCCCGAGGCTGGCCGCTACAGCGACACCGAGGCTCCGCACGCGCTCGAGCGTCTGCTCAACGCCAAGGCGGCGAAGTACCCCGGTTTCTCGCGCCAGATGCTCGCGCAGTTGCTCAAGGCGATGCAGGTCGAAGAGGCCAAGCCCGACGCAACCAAGCTCGAGCTTCCCTCAAATCTACAACCGGTGATCCTGACCGCGGTCATGAATAATGAAGGACAGTTGCGCGCGCTGATCTTTCAGCAGCGCTCGGGAGTGGCGAGCGTCGATACGCTGGTGGTAAAAGCGTGCAAAACGGCGCTTTCGGCCTCCGATCCGCCAGCCGACGCGCAAACCAAGGATGGAAACTACCATTTGCTTATCGAAGCCGAGCTTAGCAACTATAGTACCGACAGGGAGGGCACTAACTCGTTCATAACGCGGCTCGGGCTGGGTATCCTGTAGGAACCGCTCGCGAGTTGCCTGGGACAAGGTAAAGGATGGCGGATAATATCGGTCCAGGTCTGGTCAATAGAGGGTTGCGGCTGGTGCGCGGGCGCGGCGGCAGACCCAATAGTTACGAGCCTAATCCGGGACTGTCGGTCCCGATTGTGACGGCGCTCGACCCCGAGGGCCGGATTCTCGAGCATGACCAGCGCGCGATCGTCCGATGGGCCGTGCAGGACGGCGCGGGCGCCAATATCGTCTTCGCCGCGGGCACCACGGGCGAATGGGATCGCCTCGACAATCCACGGCGCCAGCAGGTTGCCGCGATTGTCGTCGACGAATGCCGGCGCATCCGCGATACCGGCGTCGCCGTCGAGGCCTGGGTTGGAGTGACCGCGCACACTCGCGCCGAGACGCTCGATAATCTCCGCTACGCGCTCGACCTCGGCGCCGACGCGGCGGTGATCGCACCGCTTTCGGTCCGCGATTCTGAGAGCCCCGTCGAACTCGTCAACCGTGACGTGGCGGCGCTATTCGCGCGAGCGGGCCGTGCAATTCCGGTCTTTCTTTACGACAACGCCGATATCGCCGCGCCCAACCGCGTACCCCATCTGCATACCCGCGACGTCAAAGAGATGAGCCGGATGGAATTCGTCCACGGCGTCAAGGTGACCGCGGGCAAGGCGGTGCTCGGCAATTACACCCGCGCCGCATCGCATTTCAGGCGCAACGGCGCGTTTGCGATTTACACCGGCAATCCATACCTGATCTTCGATCTCTTCGAGCCGCCCGGAGGCGCTAGCGGCTATGCGCGGCACTACTGGAACCGCTACTGGACGCGCAATTCGCTGCCTTTCGGGATCGTCGCCGGTCCGGGCAACGTGATGCCGCGCGAGTGGCAGCGCGCATGGCAGGTCTGCCGGCGCCGCGACGCGATGCTGATGACGCGATGCGCCGCGATTCTCGACGAGTTCCGCGAGATTTGCGAGGCATTCCGTATCGGTCAGCGGCCCGCCACGATCGCATGCTTCAAGGCCGCCCTGGCCGAGATGGGCGTATGCGAGAGCGACGCCGTCGCGGCGGGAACACCGGCGCTCGAGCCGGCGCCGCGCCGCGAGTTCATCCGCCGTTTCAAGCAGCTAAGATGGCGCGCCGCCGCCGCGCTCGAACCGGGATGGCTCAGCGAGCTCGGGGATAGCGAGCCGCTCGCACGGGCGCGGCAGGATGCCTGACCCTGGCGAATTCCCGCTGCGCCGCGCGCGCAACGGCCGCGGCACCACGCGCGCAATCGCCGCCGACACGCTCGATCTCGCCGGATGCGGCAGCATGGTGGTCGATACTTTCTACCGCACGCCGCGAATAATCCGCGCCGAGGAGAAAGTTGCCCTCCATGCGCATCGCGCGGACGGCGCGATTGAGCAGACCGAGGTGGGCGGCCTCGTCCTGAACCATCTCGGATGGGCGCGGATTCTCGGGCTCGAAACCGGAATCTTCGGCAAGATCGGCCCCGACCGCCCCGGCGAGTTTCTGCGCCAGGGGATGGAGCGCCTCGGAATCCGGCATCACCTGACCACTGACGGCTCGGCCAGCGCGTTCGCCAGGATTTTCGTCGATAGCGATGGCGGACGCGCGATCTACATGGCGCGCGGCGCAACCGCCGAACTCAGACCGGACGAGATCCGCCGCCTGCACGCGACGTTTATCCGGCGCGCGCGGATGGTCTCGACCGAGATTTCGCAGCTTCCGCTGCGAACCGTCATCGCCCTGTTGGTCTTCGCGCGTGCGCATTCGATTCCAACCGTTCTCGATGTCGACATTCCGCCCTCGGACGCCTGTCCCGTGCTCGGCACGCGCGCCGAGTACGAGCGCGCACTGCGTTTGGCGACAATCCTGAAGCCATCGAAATCGTCGGCCCGCGAGATAATCGGTGCCGGTGGCGACGCCTTGCGGATGGCCGAGGCGATTCGCTCGCGCTACAGAAATCGCGCCGTCGTGATCACCGACGGTGAGCATGGATGCGCGATCGCGGCGCGCGGCACCGCCCTGCACGTGCCCGCTTTCGAGACCGCGCCCGTCGATACCACCGGAGCCGGCGACGCGTTCCTGGGCGCGATGGCCGCGGGTCTGCGATGGGGCCTCGGATGGCATGCGATCGGCGTGCTGGCCAATGCCGCGGGCGCCGTATGCGTGCGCCGCCTCGGCGCGTTCCCCACCGGCTTCGAGCTTCGCGCCGAAATCATCGCGCTTTTCAGAAGCGTGCTGCCCGACCATCCACTGCCCGAGAGCGCGACTATCCCCGCCGAGGCCCCGCGGATGCTCGATCCCGCCGTCGAAGCCGAACGCTTCATGAATCTATGCCTCGTCGAGCTGAACGCGCTGCGCACCGCGCTCGACCTGAATCGAATTCGCGAGGCGGTCGCGCTTATCCGCGCGCGCGAAGCGGGCGGCGGCCGCGTCCATCTGACCGGTGTCGGCAAGCCCGAACACGTAGCCCGCTATGCCGCGAGCCTCCTATGCTCGGTCGGAACGCAGGCGACCTTTCTTCATGCGACCGAGACGCTCCACGGCAGCCTTGGCCAGGTCGATCCGCGCGACGTTGTGATCGCGATTTCGCGCAGCGGCAATACGCGCGAGCTATGCGAGGCGGCCGCCGCCGTCAAAGATCATGGTGCGGAGCTGATCGCGATTACCGGCAATCCCAACTCAGAACTTTCGCGCCTGGCCGATCTTGTGATTCATACGCCGGTCGAGCACGAAGGCGGAATCCTCGGGCTTGCGCCGCGCGTCAGCGTGATCGCCGAAGTATGCGTCCTCGCAGCGCTCTCGGTGGCGCTCGAGGCCGAGCGCGGACTCACGCCCGAACAGTATAGCCGATGGCATCGCGGAGGCTCGCTCGGCGAGACCGCGCGGCGCATAATCTCTGGCCGCCCGGCGGCGCGAAAGCCGGGTCCGGCGCGGCGTTAACGCGAAGCCGGGGTCGATGGCGGCGTCATGCCATCACCCCGCAGGAGGCGGCGATGAAATTCGGAATCGCGATCCGCAACATGGGTCCGCAATCCACCCGCCGGACTATCCGCGCATGCGCACATACCGCCGAACGTCTCGGCTTCGACGCGCTCTTCGTCTCCGACCATCTATGTATCCCGCCCGACGATATCGAGGGCTCAGGCGGCCGTTATCTCGATGTGCTCGCGACGCTCGCCTATCTGGCCGGCGCGACCGAGCGTATTCGCCTCGGTGTCTCGGTGCTCGTGCTGCCATATCGGCCGGCCGTGCTGACGGCCAAGCAGGTTGCGACGATTCAGGAACTTTCCGGCGGACGGATGATTCTCGGCGCCGGCGTCGGATGGATGCGTCCGGAGTTCGAGGCGCTCGGCGTCGATATCAAAAAACGCGGCGCGCTCACGACCGAGACGCTTCGCGTGCTCCATCAGGCATTCGCCAACGATATCGCCGAGTACCACGGCCCGCTGGTCAGCTTCCCGCCGTTCGTTTTCGCACCGCGCCCCGAGCGGCCGCCAATCTGGATCGGCGGCAACGGACCCAATGCGATCGCGCGGGCACTCGAATTCGGCGACGGATGGCATCCGATGCTCCCGCCAGCGAAACTCGGACCCGCCGTCGCCGCGCTTCACGAGCAGGCTCGCGCGCGCGGGCGCGCTCAACTCGACATCATCGTGCGCCGCAATCTCAAGTTCGACGATATCGCGGGTGCGCGGGCCCGCCTCGAAGCGGAGCGCGCCGCCGGCGCGACCTACTTCATCCTCGACCTCGGCCGTTACGCCGGCGAATCCGAGTTCGCGCGCGACGCCGAACTATTCATGACTCGCGTCGCCCATTGAGCGCGGGCGCAGGCAGATACACAGCCGTATCGGAGACCTTTGATGACAACGCCGCTTCGCCGTTTCAATTTCGATCGCATCCCATTTTATCTCGTGCGCAAGGAAAAATCCGCCTTCAAGGAGACCTACGGCGGACCCGAAGATATCGTCGTGAGTGAGGGCCAGTACCTCAAGCCCGCCGGTTCGGAAGCGAAGACTGTGCTGGTCTTCATGCATCCGACCGGCCTGTTGCATCTGCTGCCGATGCCCAACGCGATCGCTGCGGCGGGAATCCCGGTGCTCTGCTGCGGCAGCCGCTACCCGCACAACGACTCCGGGCTAATCATGGAAAAGGTGATTCTCGATCTCGGCGAGTACGTCAAATACGCGCACGAGAAACTCGGCTTCACCAACGTGATTCTTGCCGGATGGTCGGGCGGCGGCTCGCTCTCGATGTTCTATCAGTCCGAGGCCGAGCATCCGTCGATCACCGCGACGCCAGCCGGCGACCCGTGCGATATCGTCTCGGCTGGACTCATCCCCGCCCAGGGCGTCCTTCAAATGGCCGCGCACGCCAGCCGCGCGATCATCCTGACCGAATGGCTCGACGCCTCGATCGTGGATGAAGCCGATCCTTACAATCGCGACCCCGGGCTCGACCTCTACGATCCCGCCAATCCTAATCAGCCGCCCTACTCCGCCGAATTCCTCGAACGCTACAGCGCCGCTCAAATAGCACGCAGCCGCAAGATCGACGCCTGGGTGCGCGATCAGCTCGAAACACTTCGCCGCCGCTCGCCCAACGCGCCGCTCGAACGCTCCTTCGTCGTCCACGGCACGATGGCCGATCCGCGCTGGCTCGACCCCAAGGTCGATCCCAACGACCGTCCGCCCGGCCGCAGCTTCCTCGGTGATCCTAAAGTGGTCAACATGATGCCGGCCGGCCTCGCCCGCTACTCGAGCCTGCGAAGCTGGCTCAGCCAGTGGTCATACACGGAGAGCCGCGCAAACGGACCGCTCTGCGCGGGACAAATCAGCGTGCCGGTGCTGGTCGTGCAGAATTCCGCGGACGATGGATGCACGCCGAGCCACACGCGGCGCATCTTTGAGGGCGTGCGTCACTCCGACAAGGAACTCTACCTCGTGCGCGGCGCGAATCATTACTACATGGGGCAGCCCGACAAAGCGAATGAGGCGGTCGGCGCGGTGCTCGATTGGATGGGCCGCCACCGTTTCGCCGACGCCTGATCGCCGCCGTTCAACTGACGCGGGCTACTTCAGATCAACGCCGCGATCGGACCGCGATCCGAGACCGGCGCGCGCGCGACTCCCGCCGCCAGATTCGCCGAGTCCGGGTTTCGCTCGAATGGGTCGGCCAAGCCGATAGCCTTCGCGTGCTCCTCCATTGCGGGGATCACTTCCTGTTTTCATTTGCCGTGTCCGTGAAGGGATGCGGTCTGTGGGCTGTTCCGAGCGTCATCGGTCACGGTCAGAATGCCAGTTCGCAGCCCCCTCGCCGTTGGCCGGAAGGTTACGCTTATCTTGCAACTCGAAAGCCCCCGGAGCGTCGATCCACAGTTGTTCGATTCAGCGTAATCGCCACTCGTGGCGATGCCCGTAATCGTCAGTGGCGTCACCTGAGTATCCCTAAGCGCCACACTTATTGGCCGGCTTATCGTGCCGACTTTGTGCGGTCCGAAATAAAGCGCAGAGGTGCTGAGGATCGCGACCGGAGTTGCGGTCGGGCTCGGCGTCGGACTAGCCGTTGGTGACGGTGTCGCAGTTCGCGTCGGCGTCGGTGTCGGAGTTCGCGTCGGCGTCGGTGTCGGAGTTCGCGTCGGCGTCGGTGTCGCAGTTCGCGTCGGCGTCGGTGTCGCAGTTCGCGTCGGCGTCGGTGTCGCAGTTCGCGTCGGCGTCGGTGTCGGAGTTCGCGTCGGCGTCGGTGTCGCAGTTCGCGTCGGCGTCGGTGTCGGAGAGCTAAACAATTCACTCATATACAGCGCACCCGCGCTAGCCTGCGGAAAGACTGTCACACCGACACGTCCAAGCATGAGCCGAAGAGTATTCTGATGCATGTACGGAACAGTCGAGGTGGCGCCGGGTCTAACGTCAGGGCCGACTGCAATCCAAATTGTCGGACCTCCCGTCACAGGGTACTGGGTGAAGTTCACCCCGTTATCAACCGTGACGATCAGCAGGCCATGGCCGCCCGGCTGAAAGTCCGGGGTCTGGAGCAGCGGCGCCACGTTGGCACTAAGCCACGCATCGGCCTGCGCGGGCGTGCCGTTGTGCATGTCATCGTCCAGATTAGGGACGATGTAATTGAAGGACGCCAAGCTTCCAGCCTTCATGTCGGACGCGAGCTGGGTAAATGGGACCATGTTCGCGGCCTGGGCGGGTGAATTATAAACATCACTGAACATTGCGACGGGGTTGTGCCTCTGCACGTAGAGTGGCGCGGAGCATCCTTCGTACCCTACAGATGGCATCGATTCCATGTAGGCGCGCCATGAGACGCCGGCGGCGACCAATTCGCGCACTGCATTATCCTGCGTCAAAGGCGCGGCAATGCAGTTGTCGCTGGTAATGCCATCGTTACCCCCCGAGCCGAGCCACATGTAGTTAGGTTGAGATGGATGGGTGTCGCCCTGATAGTCGAGCAACTCGCCGCCAAGCGGAATCAGACTCGACAGATAGGGCATTTGCGAAAGCACCGACAAGCTTTGGTTCTCTTCAATGACGAGAAAGACCGGCCCGGACTGGCTTGTCGTGCCGGCTTTTTGCGCCTCGGAATAGGGCGAACGAGTGCTCAGAGTCGCGACCGGAAGTGTGGCCGAGGTCGTGGCCGAAGTTGTGGCCGGGCCTGGCGTCGCAGTCGGCGTCGAACCAGAGGTGGAAGTTGTTGGGTTTGCGTTCGCAGTGGAGGACAGCGCTGCGGTCAGACCCGAAACGCCTGAAGCGCCGTGGCAGGTATCGGAGAAGGTATCCTGAACGGTGCCGTCATCACGCACGAAGCTGGCGCTGTAGCTGCCCGGTTCGAGGGTCATCTTCAGATAACCAAACGTCATAAGGGCGAACTCATGAGCCGGAGTGGCCTTGGATGACCAATCTTGCTCGGACTCGCCTCCGGTTCCCACGATTACCTCGCGAATGCCGTTCTTGTCGGCCTGTCCGCTGGGATTAAGCAGGGGAAACCGTTGATAATTATGGACGTGGCCGTTCAGGACGATATCGGCATGATGTTGATACAGAAGACTCCAGAAGGGCCTGGAAGCGTTATCATTGCTGGCTTCTCCGGTCCACAATGGCTGATGCCAGTAGGCCATGATGCAGGGCTGGCTTGTAGTGTTGAGATCATTGCTCAGCCATTTGCCTTCCGCACTCGCCGCGCCGCATCCGCCTATCATGGCGCAATTGGCGTTGAGGCCGATGACATGCCAGCTTCCCAAATTGAACGAGTAATAGCCATTGCTGGCCGACCCGCCCGAGTTGTCAAAATAGTTAAAGTAGTTCTGCGCTCTCGTGTTGGAAGCGGGACAGGCGCCACCATAACCGTCCGCGCCGGTCTTGTAGTCGTAGTCGCCCGGCACCGGGTAGGTAATTGAATTGAATCTGCCCCAGGTCGGGGTATAGCTCGCCAGGAAGCCGCTTGGATCATCGCACTGGTCCTGCGTATCGCCAAGCATCAGCAGACGGTCAAGCGTGGTTTCATTAGTGAGCTGATTGCTGGTATTTAACTCCGCACAGGCGGTCGAAGTGCCATTATTGGTGTTGAAGTCTGGATCGCGCGGGTCGCATGACATGTTGCCGACCGCCGCGATCACCGGATTGCCGTTTTCATTCGCCGTTCCTTTTCCTGCCCGGCATACCACCAGAATTGCAATGGCTATCACGACGGGAGCCATCAGGCGGAGCTTCCCCATTGTAAGAATTACCTCGTCATTTTAAGGGTCTAGGGACCCATTTCTGCCGAAGATTAGTCTGAGCCCCGCTAATGCGTACTCTGAACTGGCTATATACGCGCCGCCCAAAAGCAGTGCGTTGCACGAGGTGCGCCTGCACCGCGGTCTCCGCCCATAGCCGCGTTCGCGCCTTCTCGCGATTGATCTTTCGCTTTCCCGAGCGCGCGCTCTATTGAGCTTCTTCAGCGTCCGGCGCTATGCCGCCCGCTTCGAACGACCCTCGATCGCCGCGATGCTATTCAAGGTTCGAATCCGGACCGTTCAGTTTTGCCACCGACATGTCGGCGTTTCACAAGTTCAGAGCAAGCTCTTCCGGTCGCAGGTGACCGGGCCAATCGTCACGACAATCCTGATATGCACCCGAGTTGACATCGAACACTTGCTAGAGCAAGCGGCGGGAAACTCTCACCATTCGAGCATTAGCAAGACGCGGAAAAACCTTTTTGAGGCCTTTTTTTGCCTTTGCCGTGAGCAATCACACAGTTTGAAGGGCTCACTCATGTTAACGTTAGCCAGTAGACAAATGCCCCCCAGAATGTCTTCCGCAACCTATTAAAGACCGGGTTCCCCTGACAGTGACTCAGACACCCATCCAATATCGAGTTAACATATTGTTAAGGTTTAGTCATGTCAATAATATGATCGAACAAAGAACGTTACACACTAGTAAAAGGGTATTGTCTCCCTTAATACCTAAGTCAGGTTTACGCGGGTCAAGCCTCGCAAATTCCCGCTCGTACGCTTCTTCGTCGTTCACGGCACGATGGCCGATCCGCGCTGGCTCGACCCCAAGGTCGATCTCGTCGATCTCAACGACCCGGCCGCGCGAGCCGCAGCTTCCTAGGCGATCCCAAAGTGGTCAACAGGATGCCGGCCCGCTTCGCCCGCTACTCGAGCCTGCGAAGCTGGCTCAGCCAGTGTCATCAACTGGTGCAGGCTATTTCAGATTCAGCGCCGCGATCGGACCGCGGTCCGAGACCGGCGCGCGTGCGGCTCCCGCCGCCAGCTCCACTGAGCCCGGCGTTCGCTCGAACGGGTCGGCCAGGCCGATAGCCTTCGCGTGCTCCTTCATCGCGGGGATCACTTGCTGCGCGAACAGCCTCATGCTGGTGCGGCGATCGTCGTCGCCGACTGGCCACTGAATGCTCAGTATGATGAAGATGCCGGGGCGCAACACGCTCATAATCGTCTTGATCTTCGGAATCAAGGACTTCGGCGTACCGGCCAGGACCTGCAGATTCTGCTGTCCCCGGATCAAGGCCGCATTCAGCTTCTGCCGGACCTCGTCATAGTTGACCGCGCCGGTCTCTCCCGCCCGCTGCTCCTGCAATTTCGCGCCGGTAACACCGAGCCACGCGCTCGACTGCTGTTTCGCCAGGATCCGGATCGCGCCCTTGGAATTGTAACCGGGCGGCAAAGTAAACTGTGGCGCCGAGAACGCATTCTGTCCGCCGCCATATACAAAGCCCTTCGCAAGCTCTTGCGCCTTGTCCTCGGTCTCCGCCAGCACCGTCGCGATCAGGTAGCCGAAGTTCTCCGACCCCGCCTGATAACCCTGCTTCGCCGCCACGTCGGCATAGTAATCCCACAGATCGCAGGTCGGACCGAGTTGCGTGCCGAGCGCGATATAGGGGTAGCGATGCTCCGCGCACCATTGCACCGTTTCGGGACTGAGCACGCCCGGAATCCACATCGGCGGATGCGGCTTCTGATACGGCAGCGCCCACGGATTCACGTGGCGATAGTGAAAATGCTTGCCCTCGTAGCGCCACGGACCGGGCCGCGTCCACGCCTGCACGATAAAATCGTGCGCCTCGTTGAACATCTCGCGGTTGTACGCCGGATTCGCGTTATTGAAAAACTGCTCCGAGCCCGCGCCACGCACCCATCCGGTCACCAGCCGTCCGCGCGAGATCAGATCGATCTCGGCCAGCTCCTCGGCCATCCGCAGCGGATGCTTGATAACCGGCAGCGGATTGCCGATCAGCACGATCCGCGCGCGCTTGGTGCGATAGGCCAGAATCGATGCCTCGACGTTCATCACCGATCCCATGCATATCGGGTTCCCGTGATGCTCGTTCAGCGCGAGCAGGTCGTAGCCGAGGTCCTCGGCGTAGCAGTACTCGTCGAGATAGTAGTGGTAGTCGTCCGCCGCCTTTTCACGATCGTAAAGCCCGTTGGAGACCGCGAAGAACCCGCGATTACGCAGAATCTCCTCCTCGGGCAACCATCGATACGGCCGTTCGGTAAAATATCCTACCTGCATCTCAAATACCTCCGAGGCTCTCCGTCGCTGCGCGTGCGGGACCACCTGTTTCCCGGTCGCGACCACGCGCGCTGCGCTTCCCCGCGCCCATAGACCTTAGCCCTCTACGGTGATTTTCTTCGCAGGAACGGCTCGCCCGTGTCAAACGCCCCCCGCCAGATCCGACAATCCCTTGATTATCACGGCACTACGCTAACTGTGGCTGTCCGCCGATTCCGTCTTTGCGTCATGATGCAACGCGTACTCGAGCGCAACCTTCTCATCGCCGCCCGCCCGCACCCACAGCGCCAGTTCGTAAAGCCTCGGATCGTCGCCGCGCTCCGACATGCCTTCGAGCATCCGCACTACCTGCGCGCGCGCCGCGTCGTCATTGTCACGCGCGAACGCGCTATTCAATGCGTACTGCGGATCGCCGCCCGCCTTCACCCATAACGCGAGATCTGCGATCTCCGGATCGCCATCCGATTTCGCCATGCTCTTCAGGATACCCTCCGTCGCCGCTCGTTCTCCTTGCTCCATTTTCTGGGTATGCGCCAATGCCACGGCTTCCATTTGAGTATATTGCGCCTGAAGATCATTGGCCTTGATCCATGAATTATTGACCGACACCGTCGATTCCGTGTTCAATGTCCCCGACATGCCCGGGAGCGCCACTCCCGCAAGCGAACCCGCCTCTTCGAGTCCGGGCGCCGCCAGCAGCGCGCATCCCGCATTTGTCACCATCGTTGCCAGAGCCAGCGTGAAGAAAATCCCTCTCATACTTCATCACCTTGATTATTCTGTGAAAATCGAGCCCCAAATCTTCCGCAGAGCCACGCCCGTCTGAGATGGTCATGGCTTCAGCGATAGTAAGCGGGCGCGCGCGATGCGCCGGAAAGTCCGACCCATGATTGCGCTTTGCTCGATCCAGCTCACGTTATGCTGATCAAGCATCGGTTATGCCAGTTTGTCCGGAGGCGCTGCTAATGACCTGCAATCACTCAAGATCGCCAATTTTATCGCGCACTAGAATCGTCTAATCGTCGCAATCGCCTGGCTGGATGCAGCCACTTCTGCCGGATGGCTCGTCTGTCGAATCGTCTTCTTTCTCTTCCGCGCTATTGATCCCGATGCGCGGATCGTGGAATTTCTACCCGCCATCAGCCTGCCGCGCGCAGCGAGGGCTTGAAGTCGCGAATGATCCGGCGGACCTTCTCAATCGATCGCAACTCCGGCGCCGGCGTCAGCACCGCCATCGTCAGTTCAGGATTGCCGTTCACCGAAAAGTTGATGTACTCCGCAATCAGCCGCCCGACCCCCGGATAGCGATAATCGGTCCGCCCTTCATCGAGCAAGCGCACGTCGTGGCGCGGCCACCATTCGGCGAACTCGCTGCTTACAAGCTTGAGCTTAGCGACCAGCTCCTCGAAGTCCGCATCGCCCGCAGCGCGGCCGTATTCGAGCCGGAACTGCGCGAGCACATGTTGCGCCCGAGCGGCCCAATCGACGTAGCGCGAGCGCATCGTGCGATTCGTAAAGAATAGCCAGAGCAGATTGCGCTCGCCGGGCGGTATCGTCTCGAAATCGACAAAGAAGGCGCGCGCCGCGTAATTCCACGCCAGCACGTCCAATCTCCTGCCCATCACCAGCACGGGCGTCGCGCTGATATTGTCGATCAGACGCTTTAGCAACGGACTAACGCTGGGCTTGCGGGCTGCGCGGTCGGGCGGCGGCTGGCGCATCGCGAGTTGGAAGAGCCGCGTCCTTTCCAGCGAGTCGAGCTTCAGCACGCGCGCGACGCTGTCCAGCACGCGGCTTGAAACCCCAATGTCGCGCCCCTGCTCGAGCCACGTATAGAGCGTCGCGCTGATTCCCGCGAGCGTCGATACCTCTTCGCGGCGCAGTCCGGGAGTCCGCCGCCGCGTCCCCGGCGGCAGGCCCACGTCGGCCGGCGCGATCCGCGCCCGGCGGGTGCGCAGAAAATCGCTCAGCTCCTGCCGTCTTTTATTGTCGAGCGCCATAGCCTGCGGGTGGTAACATTTTTACTATGAAAATGCTTCATACTGGAACCAGTAAAAAAATCAGGTAAGTTGATCGTGAGCGCCAGCGCGCCGAAAGCGCGGCGCATCACAGGGCCGGCCTTTCGTTCGAGCCGCCGTTTGGAGATTCAGGTGGCATCGTCCGCCGAAGCAACCGTTGCAAGCGAGGATATCGCGCCCGTCGCGAGTCCCGCACCACAATCCGCGCATAAGTGGCTCGTCGCCCTTGCCGTGATGCTCGGCGCGACCCTCGAGGTGCTCGACACGTCGATCGTCAACGTGTCGCTGCCTCATATGCAGGGCAGCTTCTCGGCGAGCCGCGACGAAATCACCTGGATTCTGACCAGCTACCTGGTCGCGAACGGAATCATGATTCCGTTGACCGGATGGATTTCCGCGCGCTTCGGACGCAAGCGATACTTTGTCCTCTCCGTGATTCTTTTCGTTATCGCCTCGGGCCTCTGTGGCGCCGCCCTGTCGCTCAGCAGCATGGTGATTTTCCGCCTGATGCAGGGCGCGGCCGGCGCCGCGATGATCCCGTCGTCGCAGGCGATCATGATGGAGACCTTTCCGCCCGAGGAGCAGGGACTCGCGATGTCGGTCTGGGGCATGGGCCTGCTCACCTCGCCGATGCTCGGTCCGACGCTCGGCGGATGGATCACCTATAACTGGAATTGGCGCTGGAATTTCTACATCAACCTGCCGATCGGAATCTTCGCCGCGATCATGGTGATGCTCTTTGTCCACGACCCGGAGCATATCCGCAAGTCCCAGGCGCGGGCGCGCCGAATCGACTATCCCGCGATCATTTACCTCATCCTCGGACTGGGATTGCTGCAAATCGTCTTGGACCGCGGGCAGCGCTCCGACTGGTTTTCATCCTCGTGGGTGTGTGCTTTTACCGCTGTCGCCGTCGTCTCGCTGATCCTGCTCGTCTTCCGCGAGATTCATTTTCCCGAGCCGATTATCGATATCCGTATCCTGACGATCCCGCTCTTCGATATCTCGGTCGTGATGGTGCTCGTCATGATGCTGGTGGTGTTCGGGCTGAATCTCCTGAACCCGCTCTTTTTCCAGGAGTTGCTGAACTACTCGCCGTGGAAGTCCGGAATCGCGGTGTTGCCCCGCGGCTTCGGCACTCTTGCCGGCATGTTCCTTATCGGACAGCTCTCGCGCCGCCAGTTCGATACCCGATGGATGGTCGGACTCGGCTTCGCCATTCTCTCCTACTCGCTCTGGCTGATGAGCCACTGGACGCTCGGCGTGGGAATCCCCGAGGTGCGCTTCGCGATGATTCTTTCAGGCTTCGGCTCGGGCCTGATCTTTCCTGCGATGTCGGCGGCGACGCTGGCGTGCGTCTCGCGGGAGCGAATCGGTTACGCGGCGAGCCTGTACAACATGATGCGCAATACCGGTTCGGCGATTGGAATCTCGGTGGTGACCAACATGCTGAACAGCCGCGAGCAAATCCATCAGGCCTATCTTTCGCAGCACTTCACCGCTTTTGACGCATGGCAGCTCGACAAGACCGCTCCCAGCATGCCCGGAGCGCCTCATCTGAATCTGATGCATGGACTGATCACGCATCAGCCGGTCGGCTTCGAATTGGTCTACCGGATCATAGAACAGCAGGCCTCGCTGCTGGCATACAACGACATCTATCGGATGCTTGCGACGACGGCCGCTCTGTTTGTCCCGGCATTCCTGCTGCTCAAGCGCACGCGCTCAGCCGGAGCCCCCGCCCACTAGCCGCGCGACGACACGATGATTGCGCGCCACCCTCTCCACTTGAGCAGGCGTGGCGCGTTCACGGCCGGAAAATGACGAATCAGGTATTTTTCGGCATCAACCCGCCCGTTGCACTAGAAGGCTAAATCCACGGCAGTTTTTTTGAGCCAGTATGCCGCCTTGGTGGCGTCCTTCGGCACACCCTTGCCGTCCTGGTAAGCGTTCGCCAGGTTGTCGTCCGCGTCGGCGTTGCCCTGCGCGGCGGCCTTGCGGTACCAGGAGACCGCCTGCCCGTAGTCCTGGGAGACGCCCTTGCCGTCATGGTAAGCGCTCCCCAGGTCGTCTTCCGCGTCGGCGTCACCCTGCGCCGCCCCCTTGCGGTACCAGGAGACCGCCTGGGCGTAGTCCTGGGAGACGCCCTTGCCGTCATGGTATGCGTTCCCCAGGTCGTCTTCCGCGTCGCCGTTGCCCTGCGCCGCTGCCTTGCGGTACCAGGAGACCGCCTGGACGTAGTCCCGGGGAACGCCCTTGCCGAATTCGTACGCATCTCCCAGAAACGATTCCGCGTCCGCGTTGCCCTGCAAGGCGGCCTTGCGGAACCAGGAGACCGACTGGGCGTAGTCTTTGGGGACACCCCTGCCATCATGGTAGGCGGCACCCATGGCGGCTTCTGCATCGGCGTTGCCCTGCGCGGCGGCCTTCTGGAACCAGGAGACCGACTGGGTGTCGTCTTTCTTGTCAACGAAGTATCTACCCAGCCAATCCTGGGCGACGGCGTCCCCCTGCTGGGCGGCCTGGGTCAGGCGTTGTAACGCCTGCCCATCGCCATTAAAGGCCGAGTTGGCCATTTGTTCGGCTTGCTTATCGGTCATCGCCCCCGCCACGGAACGCTGCCAGGTGGCGGTCCCGAGGTGTCCCGTGGTGATCAAGGTGCCGGGGGGCTGAAAAGTGTAAGTTCCGCCATCGGCATAGCCACTGGTCGCTTGCAGCCACCAATACCCGTCGCTGGCCGAAAACGTGCCGGCGTGAGGTGCGACCCCATCTCCGGCTTCACTGTGGAACTGATAGGTGCCATTGGGGTCAATTTCCCATTCCCAGCGCCCACCATTCAGCGATAGCTCCCATGTTCCAAACGTATTGGCATCATTGGCTGCGTTCGCAAGATGGTGCCAGGTGGCGGTCCCGAGGTGTCCCGTGATGATCAAGTTGTCGGGCGGCTGAAAAGTGTAAGTTCCGCCATCGGCATAGCCACTGGTCGCTTGCAGCGACCAAATCCCGCCATTGGCCAAAAACGTCCCCGCGTGCGGCGCAACCCCATCCGGGGCTTCGCTGTGGAACTCGTAAGTGCCATTGGGGTCAATTTCCCACAACCAGCGCCCACCATTCACCGCAAGCTCCCAAGTGCCGATGGTATCTTTGTCGACACCACCCGCATGCCCGGCCGATGTACTCACAAGCACGGCCATAAACGAAAAAAAGATGCCCCAGGTGAGGGCTTTGCTATGGGCTCGGAGATTCATATTCAACGTCCGGTAATCCGGGCGGGCAGCAACGCGACATCAGCGCGCCTGGGCCGTGCCATCTTGTGCAGTCTCTTCAAGTATCGCGCGGCCGGACGGATTCATCCGACTTCGATGTGACCCGAGCGGCCGTCTCAGGCGAACATGTTGACCGGCTCTATCCCGTTGCCGAGCGTCGCCTTGAAGACCTCGAATAGTTTGTCGATATCCCACGGCCCATCGCTGAAGATGACGCGGTCCGCCTTCATATGCGTGTACCGTGAGATACGGTAGCCGGACGCGCCGAAACATTGACCGGTGACCTCGCCCGCCTGATCGCTCGAAAGATAGACGACGATGGGCGCGACGTTGGCCGGATCGCCCGGCTTGCCCTCGACCGATTCACTCGCGGCAATTCCGGTCGCCCCGGGCATCCGGCCGGCCGGTATCGTATCGGTCATGCGCGTCGACGCGCCCGGCATGATCGCGTTAACGGTGATGCCGTATTTTTTCAGCGCCGCCGCCGAACTGTAGGTGAGTCCGAGGATGCCGGCCTTCGCGGCGGCGTAGTTGGGCTGGCCCGGGCTGCCGAGCGCGGAATTCGAGGAGAAGTTGATGATGCGCCCGAACTTGTGCTCGCGCATGTGCGCCGCGGCGGGACGTATCGTGCAGAAATGACCTTTGAGATGAACCCGGACGACGTCATCCCACTCCTGCTCGGTCATGTTGAAAATCATCCGGTCGCGCAGGATTCCGGCGACATTGACCAGGATATCGAGCTTGCCGAATTCCTTGATCGCTTGATTGATCAGGCCCTCGCCGCCCTCGACGCTGGCGATGTCCATGTGATTGGCGGCTGCCGAGCCGCCCGCCGCCTTGATTTCCTTGACCACATCGTCGGCCGGCGAGACGGTCTCACGCTGGCCCGCCACGGTCACGCCAAGATCGTTGACTACCACGGCCGCACCTTGCGCGGCCAGCAGCTTTGCAACACCGCGGCCGATTCCGCGCCCGCCTCCCGTTACCGCCGCAACCTTGCCATCGAGCTTTCCCATCGTCGTAGCTCTCCCTTGATCGTTTGGATGTTCGCCCCGCTTATAGCGCAAACGTGCAAGGGACGAACAGAGTTCGCAGGGAGCAGGGGGCAAAGACGCGGCGGCTATTCGAGGCGCAACGCGTGCGAACCTGAAACATCGAACTCGACCAGCGTCTGACCTTGATCCGATCCGGCGGGTGGCGGCGTGAATAACCCTATCTTGCCGTTCGGCTCCGTGAACCATAGCCCGCCGCTATGCGAGTCGGCGGTGATGAACACGGGTGTCGTGGCCGGCGGGAGGCCGAAGAGCGTTATCGTGCCGTCGGGCGCGACCCGGCATAGCGCGTGAGCCTTGGGGACCGTGACCCAGATGTTGTCGTCGGGGCCGGACAGGATATCGAAGGCCGCCTGGTCGACCGGGAGGACAAACTCGGTGACAACGCCAGCCGGAGTGAGGCGGCCAACGCGGTTGGTCGCCAGTTCAGTGAAGTAGAGATCGCCGTCCGACCCGAGCGCCACGCTGTTGGGTTTCGCGTCGGGCGTGGGCACTGGAAACTCATCGAGCTTCGGTGCGACGGAACCAATCACCCAGGTGAAGCGGCCGATGCGATCGCGGCCGTTTTCAGCGAACCATATACTGCGGTCCGAACCTACCACGAGACCGGCCGGACCACTGCCGGACGGCAGCCGATACTCTTGAAAGCTGCCGCTCGCCCGCTCGGACGAATCCGACATGAATTGGGCGATACGGTCGGCGGAATGTTCGCTGAGCCACACCGTGCCGTCGATCGATACGGTGATTGCGTCGGCGCCTGAACCGCCCGAGGGCATCGAGACGTAGCTTACCGAGTCATGCTCCGGCTCGATCCGTCCGATGCGATCGGCCGAGGGATCGCTGAACCAGAGTGCATTGTCAACGCCGCTCACGATTCGTTCGGGAAACCCGCCGCGAGCGAGATGGGTGCGGGTTATCGCCTCGTTCGGGGCGATTCGGGCGATTACGTTTTCGCCGTACTCAGTGAACCAGATATTGTTGTCGGCGCCGGATGCGATCGCATAGGGAAGCCGCGGATCACCTTTGGCGAGCGGTGCCGCGGCGGCCGATTCCGTCGCCGACGGACGTGGAGGCGCCGCTTTCGCCGCGGCAGGCGCAGACGGCGTATTTTGCGCCGAAGGCTGACCGGCCGCGCCCGTCGAGACGATCGCTGCCGGCGGCGGCGGAACCCGGCCCGCGCCATACTTCTGCGCGAGTTGCCTGATCGAATTCATCGAAGGCGCCGCACACGATGCGGCGGCCAGGGCGAGCAGGAAAAGCGGCGCGCGCATTGGCCGCAAAGGCCAGTCGGCGCGGCGGACGGTGAATCCTTCCGGGCGTGCGCCGGGCGCCTTCGTGCAACGACCGGATTTCATCATCGTTTGGCCCGTGTGGCGATCTCCTTCAATCGCGCCAGCCGCGCGCCGATATCAGCGTCGCCGAGCGCATGCTCGAGCGTCCAGGGCAGGCGCCAGGTCCAGTTTTCGATTCCGACCGTGCCGGGCAGATTGATTCGATCCTCCCATCCGAAAAGATCCTGCATCGGCACGATCGTCATCCGCGACGGAGCGGCGTAGAGCGCCGCCAAAATCGTGTCGAGCGCCGCTTCCGAAAGCGTGTCCGAAGCGGGATCGAGCTGCGGGGGATTTCCGAGCGCCTCGACGAACTGAACGCGCTCGCTCACCGCTGTCTCGCGCCACCAGACGGTGAAGGTTTCAGTATCGTGAGTGCCGGTTACGGCGAGCGAGAGCTCAGGGTATTGCGACGGCTTGATATAGCGCTCGTCCGGACGACCCCAATTGATCTTCTCCCAGCGCATCACCTTGTATCCCGGAATGCCCATTGCGGCGAGCGACGCGCGCACGAAGGGCGGAATGACGCCCAGGTCCTCAACGATTACGGCCGTGTCGCTCGCCTCTTCAAGCACCGCGCGCATGATCTCCTCGCCCTGGGCATTCTGAGCCGCTTCCGAGGATGGCAAAAACTCACCCGGCTCTTCGGGTTCCGGTCCGAATGAGTAGGTGCGATAAAGGCCAACCACATGGTCGATGCGAACGAAATCGAACAGCGACCGCGCATGGCGCACGCGCGCCCGGAGCAGTTCCATCTTCGACCCGCGCATCAGGTCCCATTGCGGCATCGGTAATCCCCATCGCTGCCCCAAGACGCTGAATGCGTCGGGCGGCGCGCCGACGGAACGCGGCAGATCGAACATCCGCTGATTCGACCAGACCTCCGCGCTGTCGCGTCCGGGCGAGAAGGCCAGATCGCCACCCAGCATCACACCCCGCGCCCGTGCGTAAGCCCGCGCATCGGCCCATTCGCGATGCGCCAGAAATTGCCAGTAGACGTATTTCGCGATCGGCTCGGCGAGGTCGCGCCGGGCCGTCTCGATTGCCGACGGATCGCGCGCCCGCACCTCGGCCGGCCATTCCTCCCACGCCTTCCATTGAAAGCGCTCCTTGAGCGCCCGAAACAGCGCGTAGTCTTCGATCCATTCGCGATGCTCGACGGCAAATCTTTCGGCCGCCTCACGGTCCCCGTTGCCTGTGCCGGCACGGAACTCCCGAAACGCGGCCTCGAGGATTTCGAGCCTGGCGGTGCGAATCCTAATCCGGTCGGCGAGCGTCACTCCGGCCAGCATCGCGGCGGCGCTTTTCGCGCGCGCGCGCACGGACGACGGAAGGCCCGCCGTCGAGAGGTAGATCGGATCGATCGCGAACAGCGACAGTGCGCTGTAGGGGCTCGCATTGCCCGGTGCGGTCTCGTCGACCGGAAGCATCAGGACGGCGCGATGTCCCATGCGGACCGCAAGATCGGTCATGGGTTTAAGCGCCGAGATATCGCCGATTCCGAGATCACCCTCGGTGCGCAGTGAAAAGAGCGGAATTAGAACGCCGGCAATGCGCGCATGCATAGGTTCGAGAATTACACGCACGGCCGCGTGTCCACGCCTCCATCATCGCACGAGCGGCGCATCGCGCAAATGCCGGCGGCTCGAATCAGGTATTTTTCGCGTCAGACCTGCACTGTTACGTCCAGCCGATGGACCCGGGCATTGGGCGCGATCGATCGCTCCTCGTCCAGGATCAGCTCCTGTCCGACCGGCGAACGATAGGCGGCGCGCAGCGCTTCGGCGCTGTCGAAAACCAGCAGCGCCATTCTAAAGCGGTCGGGAATCGCGCCGCGCGTTTCGACCAGTCGTCCGATAGTGTATGCGCGCAGGCCCGGAAGCTTGCGCGCGACGCCGGTATGGTAATGCAGATATCGATCTTCGGCCGCCGCCTGCGTCTCGCCGGGCGCCGGCTTCAGATCGGCCTCCGCCGCCATCATGAAATATGTGCGCCCGACTTCGCGCGAATCGAACGGGACTATTTCGGCCGCGTCAAAGGCCAGCGGCCGCCCGTCAATAAGATGATCCACCCCGTCCTGGCGCACCTTGCGGCCGGTCTCCGTGCGCATCGCGGCGGAGGCAGCGTCCGCGCTGTCGAAAGCGAGAATCGCGGCGCGATAGTGCGAGGGCTTCACTCCGCGCGCATTGCGGAAGACGCCGGTCGCATAGAACCTGAGTCCCGGCAGCGCCTTTGCCAGTTGCACGTGATAGCCAAGATAGTTGCGCTCTTCGGCGTTGAAATCAGCCCCGGGCTTATAATTGAAACTGGTGAAATTTACGCGCATAGCATGCTTCCCCCTTTGCGATGCGACATCAGATTACATACCCGCCATTGGGACTCACCACCTGTCCAACCATGAATGATGAATCGTCCGCCGCCAGAAACAAAGCCGCGTCCGCAATCTCGCGCGGCTCTCCGAACCGTCCCATCGGCGTATTTGCGATTACCCACTTGCGAAGCTCGGGCGTGATCGGCGCGGTCATAGGCGTATCGATAAATCCCGGTGCGATACAATTCACCAGTATTCCATGCCCTACAACTTCGCGCGCCACCGACCTGGTAAACGAGATTATCCCGCCCTTCGCCGCGCAATAATCACCCGCAAATGCGAGCCCCGTCGTCCCCGCGATCGATCCTATATTGATGATGCGTCCCGACTTCTTCGGAATCATCACTTTGAGCGCCGCACGCGTGCAGTAGAAGGTCGAGTCCAGATGCGTCGCGAGCATCTTGTGCCATTCCTCATCGGTGCGATCCACTATCGCGACATTTTCCCCACCCGGCCGCGACCGCCCGATTCCCGCGTTATTGACCAGTATGTCGATCGTTCCAAACGCCGCGAGGAATTCCTCGAACATCTTTTTCACCGCGGCGCTGTCGGACACGTCCGCCACCATCGCCTGCGCCCTGCCGCCCGCGCGGGCGATCTCGGTCGCGACGTTGTGCGCGGCCTCCGGGCGAACGTCATTCACGCCAACCTTCGCGCCCTCGCGCGCAAACGTAAGCGCCATCTCGCGCCCCAATCCTGATCCCCCGCCCGTTATCAGCGCGATCTTATTTGCCAGCTTCATCTTCACCCCCGACTATGCAGTTCCAACCGTTCCAATGCCCGCGCGATTCTACTTTTGCGCCATCTTGCCTTCCTTGAGTTGGCGCTTCCAGTCGAGCCGCCGCGCCTCCGCTCCCGCCGTCTCCGCCTCCTGAATCATCCCTTTTTTCTGGTAGAACATGCTCAGATTCGTAAACGCCAGGATATCGTCCGGCTCCTGCGCTATAAACTGCTTGGTCAGTTCGATAGCCGTGTCGATATCACCTTTCGCCTGATAGCACATTACCAGTCCATGAAGCGCATCGCCGTAGGCAGGATCGATTTCCAGCGCTCGCCGATACACCCCGATCGCCTCGTCGAACTTGTCATCCGCAAAAAGGTCAACCGCTTCGTCGTACAATTCCTCTTTGTCCGCCATCGCGAACCTCCAATGCGCATGCCGCGACCGGGCCGCGCTCTCTCATGCTACCTTAAAATCCGGCCGTGCTCCGCTGCGCTATCAACTCTCCGGATCCACTAGCACGCCCGGATTCAGGATCCCGCGCGGATCGAGGGCCCGCTTGGCCGCCTTGAGCGCCCGTGCAAAGCCCTCGGGCCGTTGACGATCGTACCACGGGCGATGGTCCCTGCCGACCGCGTGATGATGCGTGATCGTGCCGCCCTCACGAATCAGCACCTCGGAGACCGCCTGTTTGATCTCGCCCCACTGCTCGAGTTCGGAGCCGCGCCGCCCCGGCGCAAGGATCGTATAGTACGGTGCCGGACCGTCAGGGTAGGCGTGCGTAAAGCGGCACGTCACAGTTCCCTTGCCGCAGATTCGGCGGACCGCGTCGTTCGCAGCCGCGCTGACTCGCGCGTGAAACTCAGCAAAGCGCTCCCACGTGATCGCCGTCTCGAAGGTCTCGCTCACCACGCCCATCGCCACCACCGTGTCGCGAAGATAGGGCGCCTTCAGAAACGCCTCGCGCCACGCCCCGGCCGCGCCCTCGTGCGTCGCATCGGCTTCGGTGCGCGTGCGCGCACGCTCTTCCGGCACGCGGCCGCCGTGGTCCGCGCAGATTTCCATCGCGCGCTTCATCCACGGCTCCAACGGATGGTCCGCCGACTCGAACGCCAGCACCATCACCGCCGCTTCGCCTTGATTCGCGCCCGAATGCGCAGCTTCACCCGGATCGAGCAGCCGGCAATTCGCCGGATAGATGCCTGCCTGGCTGATCGCGCGCACCGCCTCCGCTCCTTTCAGAAAATCGGGGAACGAGACCGCGGCGCCCGCGCGAAACGTCGGCCGGTCCTGCAGCCGCATCCACGCCTCGCTCACGATTCCCAGGATTCCCTCCGATCCCAAAAACATGCGATCCGGACTCGGACCCGCTCCCGACCCGGGAAGCCGCCGCGACTCAATAATCCCAGTCGGCGTCACGACGCGGACCGATTCGACGAAATCGTCGATATGTGTGTACAACGTTGCGAAATGGCCGCCCGATCGCGTGACGATCCATCCGCCCAGTGTCGAAAACTCGAACGACTGCGGAAAATGACGCAGCGTGTAGCCCTGCGGACGCAACTGATCCTCGAGCGACGGCCCCAGCACGCCCGCCTGGATTCGCGCCGCCCGCGAGACCCGATCAACCTCCAACACGCGATTTAGCCGGGTCATATCGATCGACACCGCGCCGCGATAATCCCCGCTCGACGGCGGCTCGACGCCGCCCACGACGCTCGATCCGCCGCCAAAGGGCGCCGCCGCCAGCCGCTCCTTGTCGCACCATTCCAGCACTCGCACGACGTCGCTTTCGTCGCGCGGGTACGCCACGACATCGAAAGGGTTGGCAAAGTCGCGCCGGAACGCGCGCACGATATCGCGGAAGCTGCGCCCGTAGCTGTGCAGCGCGCGCTCGTAGGTGGTGCTCGTACAGATTTCGGCGAGCGTATCGGGCGGCTTCACCCGCGGCGCGCGCAGCCGGAGTTCGTCCTCGCGCGGCGCCGGCGTGATCGTGAGTTCGCCCACTCCGAGACGCTTCGCCATCCGCTCCGCCATATGCCGCTGCTGTTCCGCCGTCGGAGTCTGATCCTCGTAACCCCATCCCCAGAATTTGCGCCTTCGCTCTGCCATCGCATTCGGCTCCTTGCCCGATATCTCACCAAATCGCATTGTGCAGCCGCACCGCCGCCAAGGGCAAACGCCCCTCGGGGCGATACTGGCGCGGCAGCCTCGCAAGTATTAGGAGATTAGTGCACGTGTTGCGGTCCGCGAGGTGCGAGCAATGCAACGCTGCGGGCCTCATTCAGAATTCGCATATCCGGAGAAAAGAACATGGCTGACGAAACTATTTCCGTGGCGGACCCTTATTCGCGCAGGCGTATCGATGTTGGCGGCGCCTCGATAGCCTATGTCGACGCCGGCGACGGCGACCCGATCGTCTTTCTTCACGGCAATCCGACTTCCTCCTACCTGTGGCGCAATATCATTCCGCACCTCGAGCCGCGCGCGCGATGTCTCGCGCCCGACCTTATCGGGATGGGCGAATCGGACGCCGCGCCCGACGCGGGCTACCGCTTCGTCGATCATGCGCGATGGCTCGATCGCTGGTTCGACGCGCTTGAGTTCGGACGGCGCCGCGTCACGCTGGTTGTGCACGATTGGGGCTCGGCGCTCGGATTCCATTGGGCGCGCCGCAATCCGTCGAGCGTCAAAGGTATCGCCTACATGGAGGCGATCGTGCGACCGCTTACATGGAGCGAATGGCCCCCGGACGCCATCGACATCTTTCGCGCGATCCGCAGCGATGCCGGCGAGCGAATCATCCTCGAGCGCAACGTCTTCGTCGAGCGCATCCTGCCCGCCAGCGTTATCCGCAAGCTCGGCGATGCCGAGATGGAGGTCTACCGCCGCCGCTTTCGCGATCCCGGCGAATCACGCCGTCCGACTCTCACCTGGCCGCGGCAAATCCCAATCGACGGCGAACCTGCCGACGTGACCGCGATCGTGGAAGCGTACGGACAGTGGCTCGCGCACAGCCAGATTCCCAAGCTGTTCGTCAATGGCGATCCCGGTATGATCCTGGCCGGCGCTCAGCGCGAGTTCTGCCGGCAATGGCCCAACCAGCGAGAGGTGACGGTCAAGGGAGCCCACTTCATCCAGGAGGATTCGCCGCACGAGATCGGCAGCGCGATTGCGGATTGGTATCGGACTCTCTGACCCGATTCGCTTTCGCGAGTTGGTCTCGGCGCATTGGCGTCGCTGAGGCCGCTCCCGATATGCGATAGTCAAACGCAAATCCGCCGCCGGTCCGATAAGCCCGCGCGCGCATGCACTTGTGAGGAATCGCTGATGTCAATGCAGGAATATTCGACGCTGATCTATGAGGTCCGCGACAATGTCGGCCGCATAACGCTCAACCGTCCCGACGCCGCCAATGCGATCAACGCCGAGATGGCGCACGACCTGATGGAAGTCACCCTCCGATGCGAGGAAGACCCAACCGTCCGCGCCGTCCTAATCAGCTCCAATGGCAAAATCTTCTGCGCCGGCGGCGATCTCAAAAGCTTCGCCGTCCAGCCCAAAGAGATGCTGCCGACCTTTCTGAAGAAGCTTACCTTCCATCTCCATAAGGCGATGTCGCGTCTCGCGCGGATGAAGGCGCCGGTCGTTATCGCCGTGCATGGCCCCGCTGGCGGCGCCGGCATGAGCCTCGCCTGCGCGGGCGACATCGTGATTGCAGGAGAGTCGGCGCGCTTCACGATGGCCTACACGCGCGCGGGCCTCACCCCCGACGGCTCCTCAACCTACTTCCTGCCCCGCATCGTCGGACTCAAACGCGCGCTCGATCTCGCCCTGACCAATCGGATGCTGACCGCGCGCGAGGCCTATGACATCGGAATCGTCACGCGGCTCGTGCCCGACGGCGAAGTGATCAACACCGCCGAGGCGCTCGCGAAGGACCTCGCCGTCGGACCGACGCTCGCCTATCAGGGCGTCAAACGTCTGATGCATGCGAGCTTCGGCAATACGCTCGAAGACCAGATGGAACTCGAGACCGACTGGATCGCCGACATGGCGCGCGGCGCGGACAGCCGTGAGGGAATCGCCTCCTTCCTTGAAAAGCGCGCGCCGAAATTCCGCGGCGCCTAGCTCATGCGTCGCGGCGCGCGGCTCGGCGACTGAGGATTTGACTACTCACGCGGTACCGCATTAAGTTTCCGAAATTGCGCGGGTTAACGGCGGCGCTGCTTTCTCATCGGATCAGGAGATACCTCGATGGAATACACCAAGCTCGGCAACACCGGAGTTACCGTCTCTCGCATCTGCCTCGGATGCATGAGCTATGGCGACAAGAAATGGCGCGAGTGGGTAATTACCGGCGATGAAGCCCGCCCTCATTTCGCCGCCGCGCTCGAGTCCGGCGTCACCTTCTTCGACACCGCCGACGTCTACTCAACCGGCGTCAGCGAGGAGATCACCGGCAAGTGGCTCGGCGAGATGGCCAAGCGCGACGAAATCGTGCTCGCCACCAAGGTCAACGGCCCGATGGGTCACGGTCCCAATCGGCGCGGGCTCAGCCGCAAGCACATCGTCGAGGCCTGCGAAAATTCATTGCGCCGCCTCAAGACCGACTTCATCGACCTCTATCAAATCCATCGATGGGATTTCACGACTCCGATCGAAGAGACTATCAGCGCGCTCGATTCGCTGGTCGATTCCGGCAAGGTGCGCTACCTCGGCGCGAGCAGCATGACCGCGTGGCAGTTCAGCAAGGCCCTGTATGCCGCCAAGGAAAACGGATGGCATCGCTTCGTCTCGATGCAGAACCACTACAACCTCATCTATCGTGAAGAGGAGCGCGAGATGATTCCGCTTTGCGTCGATCAGGGCGTCGGAGTCATCCCGTGGAGTCCGATCGCACGTGGCTTCCTGGCCGGCAATCGCAAGCCCGGCGGCTCCGGCGATACGCTGCGCGCGCAAACCGATCCGATGGCGCGCGACATGTACTTTCACGATTCGGACTTCGAGATCGCCGACACCGTGGTCAAAATCGCGAAGGCTCGGGGCGTGATGCCGGCGCAAGTCGCCTGCGCATGGATTCTGCAAGCGCCGGGCGTCACCGCGCCAATCGTCGGCGCGACCAAGCTGAATCATATCAAGGAGCTAATCGCGTCAGTCGATATCAAGCTGACCGCCGAAGAGGTGGCGACTCTCGAAAAACCCTATCAGCCGCATCGCGTCGCAGGCTTCGAGCCGCCCAAAGCCGCCAAGATGCTCGCCCGCACCCATTAAGCGACGACCTGTCGCCACGGATCGTCGATCGGCGCGAGCGCCCCGCTCTGGACTGTCATCCTGTCATCCCGGAGCGAGCGCCGCGCGAGTCAAAGGAGCCCCAGAGTCTCCTCACTCAGATCGGTGATGACACGCTTTTTTCCGTCATCCCTCTTTATCTTTGTCATCCCGACCGCAGTGGGTCAGCCGCTCTTTCCCGTATTCCGACTCTCTTTTTTTCTGTCATCCCGACCGCAGTGGAGGGATCGCGCGCCATCAGGCGCGCCTCAGCGGACCTCTCGCATCGCCACCCGCGTTGATGCCCCCTTGCCTTCTTCTGATCGCTGGGCCCATGCGGCTTCAGTGCAGGCACAAATATCCGTGGCAGCGCCTCGCGCAGCGAGGCGCGATCCCTCCACTTCGGCCGCCTCCGGTCGGGATGACGAACAGTCAAAAACAGCGGTTCAGGCTTTCCCGTCGCGCTTCGTCCGGAATTACGCTGGCCTTGACGACAGTCACCCTCACCTACGTAAGCTAGCCTTTGCGGCCAAGCGACCTAACGCTTCCGCAGGGGGAATGCTGTGTTTGCTGCGACGTTTTTGCTGTTCATCTCTGCGGTCTTTAGCCATTGGTACGTTCTAATGGCCATAATTGCGTTCATCGGCGATTTCATTGGCGATCTTCTTTTCAAAAAATATAGGGAGTGGAGGCTCAGAAACAAAGAGCGTCTACGTTTCGTTATGATCTGGGTAGGTATGGCAGGGCTGCTGTTCGCATCCTTCCTAGCGTTCAAGGACGAGCATTCTCAACTTGAGCTGACGCGGCAACAGTTGACTCAAGCACGGCAACGGATGGCGGCAGACAATACCGCAGTATTTTGGCCCAAGCTTACAGATTTGCAGGAGAGGGAACTGGCGGCGCAATTTAAGGGGCGCAAACCCGAACGAATCGATGTTAATTATAGTGATTCTAGCGGCGTACTGCTGGCTTCGGATTTGGACGGCGTATTCAGAAGCATAGGTTGGCAAACCTCCCTAGGCCCATGGGACTCTTTTGATACCGGCAATATTATCCCTGGCTTAACGACCATGGCGAATCCTAACGACCAGTCAGCGAAGGATTTAAAAACGCTTTTGAGGCATTTTGGCCTTAATGCGGAGTTGAGCAATATGGATTATCGCGGAAAAGGCATCCCCGACATGACTATCGTCGTAGGTATTCGAGAACCCTAATAGCCGTCGTCAAGTCCCGCACAATTCCCTCACGGCTAGCGATGCGTGGTTTTAAGTATCGCTTGACGAAGTTCAAACAGCCGCCAGCCAGGCAATCACGCCGGGCGGCTGTCTTTTTGTGCGCCCAGCATGGCGCGTGACTTAAGAGGTGGAAGTCCTCTGTGCGAGCAGGCCGCGTCGAGCACTAGCGAAGCGCAAGGGCGTCATCGTGAGATGGGGTCTGGAGGAAGCGTGGAGCAA
>Ga0307372_10001058_pt1 | contig 48035 bp, 98 predicted proteins | sample OX1MG_FD_202533 | JGI IMG/M metagenome (GOLD analysis project Ga0307372, IMG submission 202533) | Soil microbial communities from Risofladan, Vaasa, Finland - OX-1 | ecosystem: Environmental > Terrestrial > Soil > Coastal area > Acid sulfate soil | place: Finland: Risofladan, Vaasa | collected...
TCAGGTGTATATTCTTTAACTACACCAGCTTCTATTATGCTCCTAGGATAGCCTATGTTTTTACGATATATAAGCTCTTCTTCACCAGTCCACTTGAGCCTAGATGCTACTGGTTGCATAGAGCCTTTAAGATGTGAACCGGGCGGTTTGCTTGCTAATCGTATTTCTTCATCGCCTTCTGGATTTGTACATACCCGTTTTATATCATAATGTGTATCTGCTAGTTTAACATCATCAAATCTATATTGGAATATATTAGCATGCGCTCTTAAACAGTAGCGTCCATCGCCCATTGATGGTCTATCTATTTTACTCCAAATTATTTCTTGCATAAATCTAAATCCTATGCGTTCCATGGCTACATTATATGCACATTGGTAAGGCTGCATTCCAAATAACCATACTACACCGCCTTTTGCTAAGATATTTTTCATTTGGAATGCCATTTTCCTAGGTTCTGGTACTTTCCAATTCTCAAGTATTATCTGATTCTCAGATTGCTTTGCTGTACTGTCGAACCATGGATAATCATTTATAATACAATATACAAATTTTGGTATTAAAGGCAACACCTCAAAACAACTACCATTAACAATAATGCCATTAGGTAATTCATATATAGGAAACTTTGCCTTTATTGTCTCTATTATTGCTTTTAATTGGTTTTCATTCATTTTATCCATCTTCTTGCTATAGCTAAAAACTCATCTTCGCTAATAATAGGGTTAAATGATAATGTTGGATAAAATTTGAAAACATTTGATTTTTTCCATGCACTACCACAACATACAACATATGCACCATGAAACACATGATTAGTTTGCTTAAGAATTTCATGTAATATCCAATCTTCATATACTATTAATTTTTCAGTTGTACCGCTTACATCTTGTAATTTAACTGATATTATAAATTGACGTTGATCATTATCTCTTAAAATAAAATCCGCTCTATAAAGATAATCTATATTGCCTGATTTAATACGAAAATCATGTTCTTTACCATATGGTTTTAATTTCATACTTTGAAGTTTTGACACTAAACTATCGCGCGCCATATTTCCACGCTCTGATTTTGATTCATATTTTTTATATTTTGGTACTTGTATAATAGAATATGGTGGTGATTCGCCATCAGCATACAAATAATCAAATGATTCTCTGTCTATTCGCTTTATTTCTTTTACATTTGCTTGCTGATTATCATTAATATTCTCAAAAGATTCTAATGATGGCATTTTTGCTCTCATTGCTCAAAACTCTCCAATGTTGGTTCAATATATAGATTAACTTTTTCATTTGCTGGAAAACCACTTATTTTAATAGATACAGGTTGCCCAACAGTAGTAACTATCTTTTTAAGTCTTTCTTTTTGCCTTCTTGTTGTGTGATGCATTTTGCCTTGGCATGAGCAATGACACTCAGGATTCTTAGCATTTGAGCATCTTGAGGTATGCATTATATTAACTCCTTAATTGCTGCATTCCAGAATATTTCTGCAGCTATGCTTTTCTTCTCTTGCTCTAGCAATCTTTCAAATCTTACTGATTCTGCATATACCCAACGCTGTTGTATATCATCTCTACCAGTAGCCTTTACTAAGCCTAACGCAATAGTAAATGACAGAATTTCAGTTTCTAAATCGCCTAATTGTACTGATACAACGCCATCTTTAATAGCTTCTTCAATACGCTCTTGTGCTCTCTTTACATATAAATCATCGGCTTTCAATTCTGCAATCTTTATGTTCTTTGATTTGATGAAGTCATGTACAGGCGGAATAAAAGGATATTTCGCCATTAGCTCTAATTCTGCTTGCTCCATTTATTTCACCATTGTAAAAGTAATTAATGCATTATCTTGCAATAGATTAATAATGTTCCAATTTTTGCCATATATCTTCTTAGTAAGACAGGGTGTCGCTTGCCAAAATGCAGCAATTTCTATTAATTCTTTTGTTTCAGCAGGAGCCATATAGCTATTTGCTTTACAAGAAATAAATAGTTTTGAGTGCATAGGCTCATGTACTACTCTTACATCACTTACCGTATTAGCCGCTATTGTATTATCATTTGTAATAGTTAATATAAGCCCTGCAATTACATCAATACCCTTTGATGCTGAGCCACGTTGTACATGAGTATAACCAGCCATTCGTAACGCTGTAATGGCGGCCCATTCAAGTTTATTACCCTTAGCTTTTGTGTTCAATAGGTTTCGCCTCAACTATGTTTTTTGTATAACGACAATCAGGATAATTAACGCAGCCGAGAAACTTACCATATTTGCTCTCTCTTATCTTCAATACTCCGCTATCTCTTGGGCATGTTTCAACTGCTTTACCCTGTACAATTAACTCGATAATCCTCTCTTTTAAACGTAGCCCCCAATCAGGCACTCTATTTATGCGTTTGGCCTTACCTATTGGAAATTGAGAAGTAATAGCTTCATGTTCGCCTTTCTCAGGCTCATACAAAAGAGCTAGACGAATTGCATCTTCACCGCTATTCCTAGAATAGCCTGATACTGTGCTAACTGAGCTGTACACCATTACCACGACTTTTGGCTTTGCTTCAATGCGATAAACATATTCTGTAGTGCCATAAGGCGGAGTAAAGTCTTTTGCGTCAAACTCTTTGAGCACGGCCTCAAATGCATCTTTTGATATTTCAACATAGCTCATACTACTCACTTCTTTATGTATGGCCCTTCTCCACAATACTTGCAGAAAGGTGTACGTTTTACGGTTTCATCAAAACTAAGGTCGCTTGCTTTCACTTTCATCTTGATATATGTATCACGCCCACATTTTGGGCATCTATCAGGTACATCACTCATTATTTTCTCAGCTCAAATATTTGATTTAATTCTCTTATGATGCCCATTATTGTTGTACATCTGTTATCTGCTGCTAGATATATCAATTCTGGTAATTTTGCTGGTTTCGGTAAAAATACAATAGTTGGTTTATGCTGACCTATGAACCAACCTGCTTCCATATTTGCTGATGTACCACTTGGTGCAAGTAATACACATGCCTCAGCTTCATGCATAGCTGTATAATCTTTCACAAATGCTCTTTGTGCTATAGGGTTTTCTAATATTCCTAATTGTTGTTTTGCATCAAACTTAGCAAAATTCTTATCTATTTGTGCCCATTGGAAAGACTCTGCTTGTGCTCTATAATCATAGACAGAATAATCTGCATCTGTTAGTGCCTTTACCACTTCATCGTGTGATTCATGCTTCCAACTTGAAGCTACATATATGCGGGTCATTTTACTCTTGGCACCTCGTCTAAATGATGAAATATTTTAAGCATATGTTTCCTTGCCCATCTTAGCTCTATATCAGCACCTTTTGACTTAGCAATATAATACAAAGCATTACACTTTGCTAACCAAGCAATATCATATTTATACCAAAATTCTGATGGCAATGACTTAGACACCATTTCTAAATGCATATAATGTGTAAGATGAGGTATAAATGCATAATGCCCTCTTTCTATTAATGCATTACCTATCAAAATTGCCTTTCTTGTATTTTGATGCGCTATTCTAGCTGCATCATGTATATCATCAGTAATTGGCTTATATGGCCCTGCTACATAGATGAATAATGGTTTTGCATCAAATGACATTTTAATTCCCTACTGTTTGCTCCAACGTCTTTGTGCCTTCTCTTTCCTTTTTCCAGAAATTCAATTCCGCTTCTATAGCTCCATGCGATATACCTCTAGCTTGAGCAGGTAGAGCAAAGATGCTATTTGGCTCAACTGCTTGCTCTGTTAGTATATCATCATATCTCTTGCGTTTAGTTATCTCTACTGAGCCTTCAATTATTGTGCCGTTATCTCTTAATACCATTTCAGCAGAATACTCTGCTAATGGCGGTGATGCCTCTACTTTCATATTTTCATCATGGTAAAATCTGCGAACTATTCTAGGCATTTTGCTTCTTCCTCAATAATCTTAATTGCCTAAAATGTGTACAATGACATTTTTTGCCCCAAAATTCATAATTGCATTTACCAGTTCTATGATATGGAACTGCTGGGTGTCCGCAATCACAAGTGATATTCATTGCTCTCTTTATCTCTTTTTATTTGCTCTTTTTCAGCTTTTAAATCTCTTTGTTCATCGCCTAAATCATTGGCACCGCATTCTTCACACCATATTTCTTCGGTTGCATCTGTGTCTAATTCAAAGCCAATTACTTTGATATATTTGACCTTACCAATAAGACTGCCACATTTTGGGCATCTTGGGGCACTTATTGCTCAGCCGCCTCTTGCTCTTTCTGCTCAGTATCTTCTGCTTTCTTTACAGCCTCTTTAGCTCTTTTCTTGGCGCTTGTTAATTCGCTATCACTTTCTATTCTTGGGGCCAAATAATATGCTATCTTTGATGTGCCAACCATATCATTTTCCTCTATTACATTTGAAACTAGCTTACAAGGCATATTATGGCTAAATTCAAATATCACTTCTTCGGCTCCTAATGCTGCTACCATATTATCGAATACTTCAATATCATATGAAGATATTGATGGCTTGCCTATTGCAATATCTACTGGAAACATGCTACCTTCTCCAAATCTGCTTTCGCTTTTACCAGCATCTCCAACGGCTTTAATAGTAATAGCATTATTCTCAGCATTGAATGTTGCATTCTTTGATATTAACAAAGCATCTTTAATAGCCTCAGATATGCCAACTCTATCCATTTTTAGCTTTACATCAAATACTATTTTTGGCATTCTGGAAAGTGATGGCGCCTCATTAAAATGCAATAAGAATGTTGTTTTTCTTGTCTTGCTTTCAGCAATAGCATTTAATTCACCACTTACTACTTCAAGCCCAAATGACTCAGTAGCCCTAGCTACATATTTATCAATGCCCGGCGGAGCATTAGAACCACCTTTAGCCCTAGTCATTCGTAGTCCTAGACGTACCTCTCCTTCGCATGAATATTCATCAAAATCATCTGCTGTTATCTCAGCGTCAAGCATTCTATTGTGGCTGCCATTCATAGTTCGTACTATTAGCCCAGTTTCGCTAAAGTAAAATGGTACTACTTCTACATCTTCCAATGGCCCAATACAATTCAATATGCTTTTGAATAGTACAGGACTTCCTTTGCATTTTAGAGTGCCCATTTTGAACACTGGTTTTGCTACTGGTTCTGGTACTGATGCTTTTGGCTCTTGCGGAGCTTCTGGCCCTTGCGGCTCTTCTGGCTGTTCAGGTTCTCTTACTTGTTGTTCTTCTGCCATTCTTATTCACTTAACCATTTATGTAATTCCGCTTCTAATTTTTTTGCTTTTTGTTTATCAATAACTACCCAACCAATCATATTAGATTGATGCATTGCGCCTAATATATATATCTTTAGAAATATTTTATCTTTAGATACATATATGCCTTCAAAAGAGTGTAATTCGCTCTTAGGCTCACTTTGTTCATCACTACTCATTGAAGTATATTTGCTTTCTTCTTTGCTCATATTATTTCACTTTAATTAATATGCTACTTGTATTCCATTCATAGTAGCTTGCACTTTGTCGTGATTTATTTTCCAAATCTTATCATATGCATCTCTGATAAGACTATCAGCTTCATTTGACAGTTTAGCATCATCTGCTACTACTATTATCGTATAGACTTTGCGATACTTTTCTTCTGTGCTCATTCTACTTCAACCTCAATTGCTTTCATTTCTACATCTTCTAAATCTGGATATTTGTCTAAAGTAATATCTATCATTTGATCGCATTCATCTTTAGTATCATATTTTTGTTGTGATATGCTACCATTCTTATTTGTTATTGCCCATTTCTTTGTCATGCTAATCACTTAGAAATATGCGTCAAGCTCAGGGATTATTGCAGTATCTTTCAGCTTTGATTTTATCTTTGGTGCCTCTTGCTTCTTTGAATCTGATGGCGCTTTCTCTGCAAATATAGGTTGCCCGTACTGCCCATCATACCCAGCCTTAATTGTTAGCTTTCCAGCTCTATTCATCATAATAACTTTAGCTACAAATGGGCCAACTTGTGATTGCAATTCTTGTTCATCACTGCTTAATAGTATCTCATATTCAGTCTTATGCCAAATGAATAATTTATCAATTATTTCTTTACGCTTCTTTGGTTTATATCCAGCTCCTTTTAGCAAATCTTCTAATGGTAGCAGATTAAATTGCTTTTGTGTATTATATGGGCCACCATTACTTAATTCTGTTATCCTTTCTAATACGCCTTTAGTCATAGCCTTACCACACACTGAGCAAACACCAGCTACCTCTGCAGAAGTCTTACATTTACGATGGCCTGCAATATGATACTTACCATATTCAGGCGGTACTTCTATTGTACCAACAAAATTGAGATTTGGCGCTCTTTTAATAGTACCAATAATATTCTTATATGAAGGCTCGCTCATAGCTAAATCTAGTATTGTTGCTTCTCTACCTACACGACTTAATTCTGCCATATGAGGGTCGCTAAAGCTTACCAAAGGAATACCTTTAGTTGCTGCAACTTTGCTATTCATTAGAGGGTCGCTACTAAGGCCAGTTTCCAATGCGAGAATAGCTGAGTTATCTCCAAATGCTTCAACTATGGAGTTATATCCAGTTTTGAAGGCAAATATACCATTCCACGGCGTATAGGTATGAGCAGGTATAATACTGATATTCAAGCCCCCTGCTATCTCAGCTAATTTACGACAATGCAGATTGAGTTTTGGCCTACCATCACTATCTAAATCGCCAAATGAAGATACTTGCTGTCTAAACGCATAAACTTCTTCAAAGCTTGGGAATAGCAAAATATTATGTACTGATTTGAAATTGCCGTTATCATAATACTCATTTGAAACTTCTGTTGTTAGCATAAAGAGTACATCATTAATGTTGTTTGTAAGCAATTGCTTATCATCTTCATAATTCAATTCTGCTTGAATTTCCTCTATCCATTTGGAATGTAAGCAATCACCTGTGCCAATTACATTAATGCCCTTTTTCTTTGCTACTGTAGCTAATTCTTCAATAGTTATGAATTTGCTACAAGCAGCTGCGAATCTACTATGGATATGTAGGTCTATGATTGTCCATTTGCTTATATCTATTGATGTTGTACTCATTAATATCGCTTCCTTTGCTTTTCAGTAAGCTCTTTCTCTGCCAATTCTGTTATTGGTTTTTCCCATTCTGTAGTTGCTATCATTGTTGTTATATCTGAAAGCGAAACTTCTTTGATTTCTGGCTTCTCTCTATCACCAATGCTATCCTTTCGCGAAACTATGATATGGTACAAATTCAATTTATCATCTTTAGTACCTAAGCGTAACTGATGCTTATATTCAGATACACTTTCAACAAGCGTATCGAATTGCTGTGAAGCAACTGCAGAATTATCCCACGCCCCTTTTACTGTTAGCCAGTATATTTCCTTATATTCGCCTAGTTTCATGTTTATTCACTTATACTATACATTTATCTGGCCTTCTAAATTGTTCTATTGCCTGATAAGTAGGTTCATAACTGCATTTCAAACAATGTAATCTTCTTACACCATCATCGCATTCTTCTACAACAAATGTTGTATTGCTACAATTTGGACATTTATCTTTGTCGCTCAATCTAATATCACCATATGCTCCATATTGAATATATGAGCTTGTGCATCGAAAAACTGATGCAAACATTTTACATCATCTTCAAGCGGAAAGTCAAATACATAGCTTACTTTCTTGCCCCAAGATAGAGCTAATGCTATTTCTGCTGTAGATGAAGCACCAATATAACCGTTGTAATTATACACTACTAATTCATCGCAATCTTTGAGTAAATGAAGATAACGCATTCTATTCTCTAATAGATTCTTGCTTTCACGCTGTACTGGTGTGAGATTATTTAGAGTGCAGAATTGCATCATTAAGTTAAAGTTTTGCTGAGAGCCACAAATAAGTTGCATTAACCTGAAACACCTTCATTATAACAGAGACTGCAAGACTGACCAGCACTAACTCCATGCCAGCAAATATCTTGCTCAATAATAGTAACTTTGTTCTTTTCATCAATCATGGTTGTAACGCCTCAATTTCTAAGCCTTTCTTTGGCTCCCATTGATTGCACCATGATACTGATGCTTCATAGACAAGCTTATCACGCATATCTGATTCAACATATCCTATTACATCTGTGCCTGTTATATCGCAATATAATGAAGAGCCAAATGACTTCATATGAGGGCATTCAGCACAGGTCATTCGCTGATAGGCATTATTAAGTGTATCCTTAGCGTAATGTGTGCGGAAAATCATTAGAAATGGTATTAGATAATCTGCTCTTACATACCACACAAAATCAGTTGATTGATGAAGTGCCTCTTTTGGAATCATCTCTGCTTTACAGAATTTGTTACGCATATTTGGGTTGTATTGTAGATAGCCTATTTTACACCAAAAATGTATATCAACTATGCTAGACATTTCCCGAATATCAACTTCATTACGATACAGCTCAATAGGTAATAGATTACCTATATGCAGAACATCTTTCTGCTTAACTAGCTTAAGCTTATATTCTTGTTGCGTTAATTCCATGCTTGCCATTATTTTACATACCACGCTACTATTTTTTCAAGTAATTTATGAATTGCTCTCAATTCATTCATAAGATTCTCATATTGTGCTTCAGTCATTACTTATCCCACTTCCGCGTTACTTCTCTTACTTGGGCATTTTGAGTGCCAGTAACTTTGACGCTGTACAATATCTTGCCTCTACCAAACATTCTTGAGCGGAAAGCTTCAATATTGCACCATGTTGTATTTATATCAGAATTATCCATTCTTCTGCTTCTCCAAATCTCTTTTACAAAGAATTTATGCTTATCCCCAAATGGCTCTAATTCGTAATCTTTTCCCTTTGCAAATTCTGATTCAGGTTGATTCAAGATTAATACTAAGCATGACCTAGACGCTGAGAGATACTTGAGTCTGTATGCTACAGCAGAGCACTCTAATAATGCTTGTCCTCTATCTTTAGCGTCCATACTAGCAAATTCGCCTAGTATTGGAGCACCTAAACTGTCTAATATGATTAGGTCATACTTATGCGAAGTGTCTATCTTCTTAAGCTCAACATACATATCTGACCATTTAGGCTTGTACACATATGTAATGCCTTTTGGAGCTTCTTTGAAATTACGCTCATCATCAGCGTAAAATATACTTTTGGCAGGATTAGTAAGCTTCTGTGCTGCATTAATTACTTCATGTGCAAATGAAGTCTTGCCACTACCAGAATTGCCAAATATTTCTATTACATCATTTCCTGCTAATTGCAATAGCTCCATATATAGATTTGTTGCTGGGGTGTACACTTGTTTCTCATCTGTAGTTGCAGTTATTGGAGTTGTAGGGGTAGTATTTGTACTTTCTGTTGCTATACTAGTTATTGCCATTCTTATTTCACTTTAATTATATCCTGCCTCTATTGCTTGCTTCTGTACATCAAATGTATTACTTTCAATCTCGCCCTTCGACGCTTTCTGACCAATAACAGCCTGTACAAGCCCATTTAAATCCTGCATTCGCGTCTTTAATAGTTGAGAGTTTTTGTCCACATCTATTGCAAAAGTATTTGAAAGGTAATCCTTCTCGCGCTGCGTTCTTTCGCCCAAAAAATTTAAACAAATGAGCGAATAGCTGCATTGATCGCACTCATTCTTAAAAATAGGACTATCCCAATCAGGCACTATGCCATTGTTAATATTATCATAAATTCGTTTAGCCTTATCAACAATTCTATGATGCACATCTTCAAGCGGCTTAATAGTCCAATCCCAAATTTCAAATGTTCTTAGATTTACATAATACAATCTAGCTTCTTTTAGCTTTAAAGCATAAGCATATTCAGATGCTTGTGCTAGATAAGAAGCTATACCCATGTCCCAACCACTTGCTGGTTTTTCACCAAATTTCCATTCATCAACTATGCCATCATGTACAATATCAGCTCTACCTTTTATGATAAAGTCATCATTTTCATACACTTTAACGCCTTTTTCGTACTCTGCATTCTTATAATCTGGGTGCGATGATAAGAAATTAATAAGACGCTCATGTAAAAGACTACCTCTTAGCATTACTGCGTTTGGTGGATTAACAGAATGAAACTTGATATTGAAAACAAGCTTCGACGCACAATAGAGTAATTCCGAAAGATAGAATACGCCTTCTTCGCGTACTAGATACTTTGGATTAGGGTCGAATAGCTTATGCTTCAACCATTCAGATGTTTCTTTGCTTGTTGCTGTCAATTTATTTCACCGCTAAAAGTGAGGGAGAGGACAGTGCGACTGCCCAGACTGTAGTTGTTTTCGTGCTACCCATTTTTCTACCGCTCCATAATGCTAGGTATTGTTGCATGATAGAGCTACTCCCTCATTGTAGTAATACTTGATTTGCTTTTACCGATTCTTTCGATTGTGCATCAGCTAAAATGCCTAATGCATCTGATGTTTCTTGTAATGCCCTTATGATTTCTTTATTCAGCTCGTCTTGGGTTTTACATAATTGAACATTTTTGATGCAATTATCTATGTTATCTACTGCTGAACGAATTGGATTCCTAATACTCAAAGCTTACACACCCATCTTAATAATAGCTCTGCATCTGTTCAAGTTATGATATTCTGGCTTTTCAGCAGTTGCAGCTGATAGCTTGAATTTGCCTACTACAAAGTATAGAGTATTTGGCTCTACATCATTGAATATGCCTGACACATTACTTCCTACGCCTAAGAATCCTGTTGGAGCATAATCATAAGCAAATCCCATAGTCATTGTTCCACGATTAAGCTTTCGCATTTTCATATTTTCGCTCTTTTGGAGTGATTTGACCATGCAAATATCATATTCTACTTTAGAGCCTTTATATGTCAATCTACCTTTATTTGCTGGAACGCCCCATGCGTCTTTATGTGCTACAATAAATGCTTTGATTTCTTCAAGCTGATCTGGTGGCAGCGATACATCTGTAGTATCAGGTGCACCTTCATAATATGTCTTTGCTATGTTTGGGCCAAGCCAAGCTTCTATTGGGTCGCGGACTTTTTCTTCACTGCTCATTGTACCCCAACTCCAACAGATTGCTTTAGTAGCTCTCCTGCATAATCAGCTACATTCTTTCCTGCTAATGCTGCATCTGATTTTACCTTTCGCCAAACTTCTGATTCTACGTTTATTTTAACTTCCGCTGTTTCCGCCATGTCGTTTTCCCTTTAGTGAAAGAAAGGAATAGACTATATATAATGATTTCTATTCATTAATGTTAGTGATTAACTGTAATTTTATTGACCTAGACAGAAAAACACTATTTAAATAAGTATGAGGGAATTGTGAGGGAATTTAAATAAATGTTATGTAAAAATGTTAAAGTCGGAGAAATTCCCTAACAAGCTGGTAATTACGCCTTAGATAATATCTTATCATGCAGGTCAAATGATTCTGTAATATCAAACATTATCTTATTGCTACTCCATATCTCATATCTTCGCCAAACTCTATTAGCTCCCTGCTTGTCGTATCCAAACTCAACTACACGCCTTCTAGTATCAACGTCATAATGCATTAATGATGAGCCTATGCCCATGTGTTCAATTGCCTTCTTAATCTCTGCTGGAATATTTGGCAAATAATACTCTGTCTTTGCATGTATTAGTTTATTTCCATGCTCATTACAAAGCCATACTGAACGTATTATCCAATCACCAGATACTTCTTGCTGAATATCTTTAACAGTTATTGGCGAATCTACTATCAAGCTTAGTGTTTGCTCTACTGTACCTACTTCGCATAGTAGAATACGTTGATTTGTTGATAGCTCTATCTGTGCCTTACTTTCAAATTCTAGTACCTTTGCTCTCATCTGGCTACCGAAATCCGCTGATATTTTGATTTCCATGCTTATTCACTTACTCGCAATTAATAATGCTGTTAGTGAAAGCACTAATAGAACAACTGATATTAGTATTAATTGATATTGCTGTATTAATACTTCTGTAATTACTTGCTGTTGTTTCTTAAGTGAACGATACGGTCTACTTGCATTAATTTCGACAGATGCAGCAGAATAGCCAACAACCATTAGCAGAAATAATATGAGAATATTATATCCGCCTGAAAATGTATATCCAACTAACATAGACCAACTGCCCCAAGTAAGAGCGAAAGCACCATTAGTATGCAATCTTCCTTTAAACCATTCAAGATTATATGCAAGGGCAAAGAAAATAGCTATTAATCCTGTTGCTAATACCATTGTATGTATTACTATTGTGTAATATACGCCTATAGCTAGTGATGCTGCAAATCCAGATATTACTAATGACCATAACTGCTTCTTACTTAGATATTGCCCCCAAGGCCTGCCTTCTCCCATAGCATCTAAAGCATGTGCCGCAATACCTAGCCCAAGTAAATAGGCTACAAAGATTGCTATTTCTCTATCCCAATGTACTACAGGTGCAAATAATCCTGCCATGACTGGAAAACATGCACACATAATACTGTAAGGATAGAATGATAACCCTGCTAATGTACGAAACCATAATGGGCCTCTTTTTGGCACGTACCACTCAGAGAATCTGCCTTCAACTTTCATCAATATCACTTTTTGGTGGGCCTAGCGCTTGAGCTGTATGTAATACAATTCTATTTAATAGCTCATTGCATTCTGGGCATCTCTTACAATGAGCTGCAACGAAGTTTTCTTGTTCAAAGCTTACCACGACTATCAACCAGTAAGATAATGCGATAAAAATTCATCTGGGGCTGTAGCTAATAATTCCCGCTTTTCTGAATTTTCAAGTTTTAGTAGCTCATCAAGCAAGTTTTTACCACTTATTAACTGCTGTCTATATGGCTCATATTCTTGCTCATAATTTGGTTTGAAGCATATGCTACCAGCAACCATACTCCAAGAATCGCCCTCTCCAACGCCACTCATAACTTGGCCAACGCATTCTCCAATACCAACTATTTTGCCTTCTCTTAGTTTCTGAGCCGGAATATCAATAACTATTGGATTGCCTTCTGTTCTAGTTGTAGGTACAAAGTGAAATTGTGCAATAAAGCGTTCTAGTAATTCTTGATTGCTTTCCTCTTTAATACCAATCATTTGGCCCACTCCAATATTAAATAAATGATCGCCTATTGGAAATGCCCAAATGTATCCCTGCGGTATCATAAACATATGCAAATAGCTATCATCTAATTCTTTTGTAGTTGCATATCTTCTTAGCACTGGAATTTGATGCGGTATATAACCAAGATGATTTTTTGCTAAGGAATTTGAGCCGCCGTCGGCTATAACAACTAAATCACTTGTTTGCTTGAGAGTATCTAAAAGTGATTCATTAATTTTCATGCCTAATTCTACTTTGATATTGCTGGCATCTAAAATATTTGACACCATTTTTGCTTTATCAATAGTATGAATTGGCATTTTTTCATCTACTATTTCACGCAGTAGATCGAAATACCAATACATCTTTGTGCGCGTAAATGATTTGAGTATGAAATCTTTATGCACCTCATTTGGTACTACATCTAAGCCCCTCTGCACTAAACCATCACCGCATGGTTTCTTACAAAAGACTTTGTTTCTCTCATATATTCTTACTTCATGCCCTGCCTTACTAGAATAGTATGCAGCTATTGCCCCTGCCGGCCCCGCCCCTATTATGGATATTTTCATCTCTCACTCACTTCTCTTATCTTATCGCTATCATCAGTAGAATTTTGCTTATCATCTTCTATTTTTACTGCTTGAAATAATGGCTGTATAATTGGCTCTGCATCTATATCATACTCTACCATTGCATTACTACAACATATTGTTTCTATTGGATATGTTATGCCGTTTAAAGTTGCTGATGTAAAAGAAATACCAGCTCTAGCTGTTATCTTGCCACAAACATAGCATATTAGAATACGAAGTTTTCTCATAATTCCACTTTGCCCTCAGCTAGCATTTGTTTTACGCAATAATTTGGAAAATCTCGCAGTAGTGGTAAATATTTCGTTGAAGGCACAAGTAAATGTACTGCATATGACATAGCTATATTAACATACTCTTTAATCTGCTCTTTGTAGAACTCTACTGCATTAATATCCATTTCTGAGAATATCTGCCCAATATTGAATTTCCCTTTGGTTACTGCTTCAATAACGCCCGTTTTCAATGATTGCTCTACTTGTGCTGCAGTTACAACGCCAATTTTTGGCAATGCTTTAATCTTTGATATACTGAAATCTACATAATCATCGCCTAGTTGATAAGCTATACCAAGATTCATTCCATAATTTGCCATAATATTTATCAATTCAGATGATGCTCCAGCGCCTTCAGCTCCAAGCTTAGCTGACATTACAAATAACGCAGCTGTTTTTTGCCTAATTGTTTGGATATAGAATTTATACGCTGGGCCTTCAATCTTTTCTAGCCCCTGTAACGCATTAAATTCTTTGCTTTCGCCTGTCCATGCCTCTTTCCAGCCACCTACAAATGTCTTTACTAAAGTTGCGCCGAACTCCACTAAAGTATCCAAGCCAGTTATAATCATAGTATCTGCTGTTCGCACAGCTTCTAATGGGCCATTTTCTACCCAAGCTGAATCTGCACCGCGTCTAGTTACATCTTTATCTATAATATCATCTTTTATTAGACTAGCGCTCTGAGACAGCTCTGAAGCTGCAGCAATCTTTAACCCTGTTTGTTCATTAGTTCCGCCGCAGGCAAAGTAAGTTAATAATGCCAATTTACCACGAAGATTCTTGCCGCCTTGAATGTATTTTAGAAGCGTATCTTTGTTGTCGTTATGCGAAACGACTTCTATTAGGCATGCCTTTATTTTCGGTTCATATTCTGAAATGAAGGTATCTATGTTAAATGGTTTATCTGCCTTTATTGATTGTTCTGTACTTGCTGGTTGCTCTACCATTATTATCTACCAATCCCAAATAATTTCTATGTATGGAATTGCAGAAGTATTCCAAACTTTCATAAATCCAATAGGTATATTCTGCTTAAGAAATTTCAATGCATCTCCATAGTCAGCTATAAAATTTTCAATTTGCCAGCCATTAGATACCAGCAATCCTGCCTTATTATTAATAATCTGCTTTTGATATTCATAATAAACTGCCAAAAGCAATTTTGTATATCCTTCTAATAACTCGGTAGAATTTGCACCATTCCCTTTCGCTTCTATTAAATAGCTAGAATGCTCATAGGGACTGATTAAAACGCCGTCTATAAGTATTTTATAACCTACATCACTGTTAATTGCTTGCTCTATCTTCAAATCTGGGCCTAAATAGGCATAATTATGCGATTTGGCCCAAATATCAAGTGTTTTATAGATTTCAGATTCAGATAATAAATCAGTATTGCTATAAGTATTTGTGGAAAATTCTACTCTAGGTTTTCTCATGTTTCCAGCCATTTGAACCTAATACCAATTAGATATTAAGAGTTTCGTTTCAGAAAGGGTTAATAATGTCAGTTAATAATCGTAAATTGTTAAGTGGTTATTAATGAGCCAAAATCAAACTGTACGCGTAGAAAAGCAGGCAACACCAAATCAACTTGCTATTTTAAAGGCTTTGATGGATAATGGGTCTTTATCATTAACTGATTTGCAGGCTAAATTATTAGCTATAGGGCAGCAGTTTTCATTACCATATGTTTCAACAGAAACAAGCAAATTGATTGATGAGGGCATGCTAACTTATAATTTAGAAGGCAATAAAAAGATACTTTCAATAGTTGAAGGAGTACAGCCGGGCGAAAATTCAATATTTATGGAAGTTTCAGCAACGCAATTAACTCCAGAAGATAGATTAGCCCAAACATTAGAGTTATTTAATGTAAAAGGCGATGCAAAGCGAAAGGTTCTTACATTAATGGCAACTAATCCTACATGGAATAATCCAGCAAATTTCTTTAATCTTCTACTAACGCTTAAAGTTGATCCTTCTTCGGCAAGGCTAATATCAGAGCATTATTTTGGTTCTCAACAATGGGCACAAGCACAACAATATGCACAAGCGCCAAATATTTCTATGGGTTGGGGGCAACCACAAGGACAGATGCAAATGCTCCAACCTTATGGCCAACAAGGTGCAACTGTAGCAATTGCACCAAATGGGCAGCCATTTGTAGTAAATCCACCTACTCAGCCACAATATCCATCAGTACCAGTTCAGCAACAACAAGTTACTATGCGTAGAGTACAAAGACCTATGAAAGCTGCAGATGGCACATTTGTAAAAGATGCTGGCGGCAACTTTATTTATGAAACTATTGAAGAGCCTGTTTCAGCAAGTGGTAATTCTAACAGTGATGCACTAACACTAATTATGACGCAACAAGCAGAAAGAGATAGACAAGAGAGAGAGCGTAGAGATACTCAAGAGAAAGCTGAAAAAGACCGCAGAGAGCTACAAGAAAAGTATGATAAGGAACTGCGTGGAGAACGTGAAAAACGTGAAAAGGAAGAGCGTGAAGCAGAACGTGCAGCTGAGAAAGAGCGTTTAGATAGACAGGAAAGAATGGAGAAAGAACGCAGAGAATCAGAAGAACGCATACGAAAGATTGAGGCAGATGCTAGAATTGAAGCTGAGAAGGCCAAAGCTGAAACAGAAAAGCTAAGACAAGAAGCATTAGATAAGCGACTGGTTGATATGCAGAAAGAAAACAGTGAGAATATACAAGGCTTATTTGCAACTGTTCAAAAGAACTCAGAAACGCTTAGCAAGACTTTCAATGATACTCTCAAAACAATGCAAATGGAAAATCAGCATGCTAGAGAAATAGATACAGTAAAAGCACAACTAACAGCTCAGTCTAGTGCAGGTGAAAGACCTATTGTTGGCATTGGAAAGGAATTAAATCGCACAATGAGAGAATTACCAACAAATATAGCAGCAGCTATTCGACAAGTAGCTCCAGTACTTCCGCAAGGAATAGCTGGACAAATCCCAACTATGAGTCCTGAGCAACAAGCAGAAGCAGCTAGGAAGCTTGCAGAACAAAGTAAGAATATGGTGTAATCAATGGCAGGATTTACAATTCTATCAGGTACACCGAAGCAGAATGTAGAACTATATTGCATAAAATGCGATAAAGTTATACTTCCAAGAGCACCTGTTGGAGCAGAGATGGAGCCAGATGGTATATCTCTCAGTAGTTTGATGGGTTCAGCTACATGCTTAACAAAAAAACATAGAATGATATTAAGAGAGTGCTAAAAATGGCAAATAATACAAATAACTATGCCACCTATACCGGCAATTAATGATTTGTTAGGTGTGTAAAATGCTTAGAATAGGCATAATCAGCGGAAAAGGCGGAGTTGGAAAAACTTCATGTACAGTAAGTCTAGCATATGCATTTACTAACATGAAGAAAAGCGTAGGTATATTAGATGCTGATTTAACTGGCCCAAATGTTAATGTTGCTATGGGTATTGAAGCTGATTTACAAATTGATGCGCAAAGAGTCAAATATCTGCCTGTAGAAAAAGACGGAATCAAAGTCTTAAGTATGGCAAATATATTGCCACCTGATGGTGCTTTAATGATACGTGGATATGATAGCAACGAAAAATCATACACGAAATCCAGCATAATGAAAGAGTTTGTGCAAAATACAGATTGGGGTGAATTGGATATTCTGTTATGCGACCTTCCGCCCGGCACAGGAGATGAGGCAATAAGTATGATTGAATACTTGAAGCCTGATGGCGTTATAGTAATAACTACTCCACATTCATTTGCATACGCAGATTACTTGAGAGTAATGCATATGTTAGAATTATACAGTATTAGAGTCTTTAAGACTGTTATAAACATGGCATACGCATTACTACCATGTCCACACCCTGATATATGCAAAGAAGAAAATAGAGTGCATCGTTACGATATATTCAAAGATGGTGATTTTCAATATGAAAATGCATACGAAATTCCATTATGGCCAGAATATTCTCAATCGCATATAATTGAGTTGAAAGAATTGGCTGATGAAATATTAGAGAAATTTGTGGTGGCATAATGTCAGTAGTATCGTTACTCAGAGATGTATTTGACGCAAAGAGAGTAAAAGCTACACTAAAGGTAATTGGTAACGTACAAAAGGCTTCACTATATCGCAGTTTTCAGGTTAATGTTGTAAATACTCAACCACCATTTAGCTACGCATTTATCTGTACTCCAAATGGCATAGAGGAAATTGACCCTGAAAATCTAATACCTACTGTTAAGGTAATTTGCACATTTGAAGTACTTGATTATATATTGCAAAAGAAAATAACATTCCAAGATGCTATTTATGGCGGATTAGTACAGATAGAAGGAGATAATCCGCAGTTACATATCAATATTTTGCTTACATTCTTTAGTGATATAGTTTGAGCCATATTGCTAATGCTGATTTAATAGCATGGCAACATATCTCTAAAGCTAGAGATGAGCTTGAAGAAGCAACAAAACTTATTGAGTGCCCACTTTGTAAGGCTGATGTTGGATTAATTCTTGATGCAACTATAGAAGTAGAAAAGATAAGTGATTGGGCAGCTCATAATAATCCAGATAGCGTTCAAGCTATCAGAAGAATAGCAAGAGAAATGGATAAATTGCATATGCTTGCGTTTCTCGTTACTATGTATAAGTATTTATCTCGTATTAAGCGTATTAGTATCCGCTGAAAATCCTTATATAAGACGACTCTCCCCTCTCAAAGTGGTATGAGTAATCCTGCTCCTTCTAACGCAAAACAAGATAAACTTATTAGCAAACTTAATAAACAACTTGATTGCATAGAGCATGTAAAATTACAAAAACCCTGTATAGAGCAAAAGTGAATATTATGAGCAAATCAGAAGAATCAACAGTAGAAAGCGTAGCACAAACCGAAGAAGGGCATGAATGGGAATCTCCAACAGCACCTGAAACTGTTAGAGTTTCAATGCCTATAGCAGAAGTTGCTAAGAGCGACCCAGCTAGTGGCACAGTATCAGTACCAAAGTATCATAATGAGCTATCACAAATGGCACATACGATCTATAAAGAAGCTCATGTTGAGCTTGACATTCTAAAAGAAGATGCAGAGAAGCTATTTTCCAAGTATAAAGATGTTAAGCTAGTGAAGTAGCATGGCAGGATATAATCAAGCTGTTCAAACAACGCATGGTAAGTTTGAAGAATGCTTCTTAATGGGAGTATCACTGTGTAAAAAACTCGCAGATATAGATTATCGCATGGACACAAGCCCAGATATGGTTCTAGGCGATTTAAGAGATATAGAGCATGATATTAGTCAATATCAATGCCTAACAGATAACAAACAAGCATTTTTAAGTGGAGCACTAACAACATTACGCGGGCAAATTTTGAATAAGCATTTCAAAGAAGCATCTGGTACTATTCATTTCATTAATACGCATTTGAGTGATTAGCATGGCAACAAATAGAGATATGCTAAACTGCTTTGTTTCAGGTATGCAGAGAAGCTATTTTCCAAGTATAAAGATGTAAAATTGGTGAAGTAACATATGGTAGAAAGCTCCAAGTATAGCATGTCATGTTTTATGATTGGTGCTATTGTGGCTAAGAATACTTCTATGGCTTTAGATGATGTATATGAAGGAAAGCCAGAAGCGGCAAGTAGAATTGCTAATGCAATAAATGAATTGGAAACTAATCAAGCTGCTTGTTTAACGCAAGATTATAAGGAAAACATATTAGATAATTTGCACGAAGCATATGATAAAGTCAAAAGGCGCGATTTTAATGGAGCAGAGATTGTTTTGAAAAGGCTGCTTGTATCATATCCGTTTGATAAGCTTTAGTGATTAGCATGGCAAACTATAACAGTGATGATATAGAAAGAATTACTGCTAAAATATTCAATATAGTTGAATGTACTAATGCTACGCTTTTTGATGGCAAAGCTATGCCTATCTGCCCACGATTTGAGTCGCTGTCAAGAGAGCAACAACTAACTGCTTATGAAGGAATGAAACAGCGAATAAAAAATGAGGGATTACAAGCATACATTAATAGGAAGCGTGGTGTTTGGGGCAGTAGAGCTACTGATTCTGTTATAGCAGAATTAAAGGCAGAAAAATATATCTAGTGAAGTAGCATGGCAACAGATTTAGCTAAATGCTTTATCTTCGGTAATGTTGTAGGCCATTGGGCATCAAACGCTCAATCTGCAGCATCAGATTTAGCAGAGAAAACATGGAAATCTGATGTAGAGCTAGAGCAAAAAGTATCAAGCTTAGAAGAATATATTGATGGTTTAGCAGAGGTTTTTTCAGGTGAGCCATTAGCAAATAACTGGTCAAGAAATGTGCCACAATTACCTACAACTGCAAGTAGTTGTCTTACTCCAAATGCAATTGAAGAAGCATCAGAAATTCTTTTTAATGCTAGAACAGCATATGATGAACAAGATTGGCATACAGTTGAATCTCTATTAGATTCACTTGAAAGCAAGTTTGGCTTGAATGGGGGCTCTTAATATGGTAAAATATGAAAATCTTTCAAATGAACTTACAGCTAGCACTAAATGTTTTGTAGTTGGTACTCAAGTACTTGCTTTATTATCGAGTTTCCATTTGCAAGAAGAAATAGATGTTAAGAGAATTGAAGAAAGCGTAGATAATATGGAATATTTAGCAACTAAATTTAATGAGTGTGTTCCAGCACGGCAGAAAATAAAAATAGCGGAATTTATTGCTGAATCAAAGAAAATAGTACGAAAAGCCAAGAAAAATGGCATGGATACGGTTAAGAACTTCGATTATACAGCAGATAGCTATGCTAAAGAAATAAGCGGTATTCCTTTTGGTTGAGTGGATTATAATGGCAAGATATACTCACCCAATGGCAGATTGCTTCCGTTATGGAGCAGAGATTCAACAATTAATAGATAAATTGAAAGCAGCAAATAAAGCTATGTATGAAGCGGCTGCAGTACCTATTAATAAAGAATCATTAGATGCTGAAATCAAAAAATACAATTCAGCAATAAGAGATATTCCTAATCATATTGATCAATGCATAAGCGAAGATCAAATAGAAAGACTAAATGAATATATTGCAGAATGGAATAATTATGTATCTTCTAATGCAACAGAGGTGCTCTCTGATACTGTAGCTACTACTCTAAGAGCAAGAAATGCAATGTATGGTGTTGAAAGGGAGTTATTTCCATGAGTTTGCAAGAAAAGAAAATACAACGTGGTAGCGTTATTCAATATGGTAAGAAGGGTGATTATCCATGCGGTGTTCAGCTAGTTGGCAAAGACGACTTTGGTAATGAAGGCATAATTGATTTTGAGTTTTTCAGTTGTAATGATTTAGGAATCAAAAGAAGTGTTAGGACTGGCAACTTTGTTGTAGATTTAACCGACACAAGGACTGCTCAGGATTATGCTTATAAGGCAATAAATACAATTGCAGGCTTTAATCCAGAAGAAGTGCTAGAAGAGCTAATAGATGCATTCAATAGGTGTGGTTGCACTATAAAAAACCATTATGAAAGAGGGCGATTAAGATGAGCGGAATAGCCAAAATTGCACAAGCAAAGAGATTACTTCAAGAAGCTGCTGCAGACCAGTCTTGTTCGATGTGCAAATCTGAGTTAGAAACTATAGTCAATGCAACTGAACAGTCAGAAATTAAGCTTAGATCAATGACCGAAATGGTAGATCAGATGGCTTCGCGTGGTATAATTGACGCAGATGAGAAATTACAAAGTAAATTTGCTCCAACAAAAGCAATTACTAGATTCAATGATATAACTGGTGGTGATGGCTTGGGCGTATCTGATATAGCCCAAGATGTAGCAGGCATCGTTGATGATATGAAGGAATTGCGACAAATAACAGAACTTCTGCCCGAATTACCACAAACAATAATGGAGCAATTGCCAGAGCCATCAGCTGCTGTTAATGCTATAATAGTTAAGATAAAACCATTAAAAATGCCACCGTTTCCTAAATTACCACAAATAGGCGAATAATATGGGCTTTCAAGACCCGCTTGCACCACAACCTATTTTTGTGCAACCACCTTCTATTGATGATATTGTAACATGGACATTAATTCTAGCAATACCAACAGCTATCTTAGCCGTAATAGCTGGTGTAGGCTATGGAATAGGCGATGCAGTATTTAATAAGGTGGCAAAGTAAATGGTAACATTAGAAGATTGTTTTCTAGCAGGGGCAGTAATTAAACATGAATTATGGCAAGCTTTAGATAATGTTAGCCTTAGCAAACCATATGCCTTCAAGCATGAACTAGATCATGCATATACAAACTTAGATAAAGCAATAGAGTTTCTAAATAGGCAACAATGTATTAATCCAGCAAAGAGAGATGCTGTAATTATTAGAATAGAGAATGTAAAAAAGATTATTGATGGCGAGTTAATTGAACAAATAGTAGTTGAGAGAGGCGAGCTAAAACGAATAATGGCTGATTTAATCAGATTTGTACAAGAGTGATTAATATGGTAAAATGCACAACAACAATAAAGAAATTTGGTACAGTAAAGGATTTGGATAAGCGTGCAGATTTGGATTTGGTTACAAATACCTATGATGTAGAAGCAATAAAAGATAATTTCAGAAATGCAAATGTAGATGAATTTGATGGCTTCTTTGTAAGAGTTGGAGAAGGCGAGTACGAAGAAGTGTATGGCTTCTATGGCAATACTCCATATCTTGGCAATGAAGTGTACAAAGTAGAGCAGTCTTGTGGGCCTGTTAGAAAGAAGTAATTAGCATGAACCCAGTCCTAATAATTCTGCATTGTCGTGAGATTCCTGAATGCTTAGATTCATATAAGAAATTGCCAATAGATAAGGCATATCTTACAGCGTTTTGGGAAAATGAATGGGCAGAAGCAATAACAAACTTTATCAATGCTACAAAATACAGCGATTATCTTGTAATATCTGACGATGTAATAGCAGAGCCAACAGCATTACAAAAAGTATTAATTGGCTTAGAAAAGCATCGGGTTGTAACTGGTTATTGCAACATTCATAGAGATACGCCTGATATTGTGAATACGGGCATAAAAAGCCTTACAAACTCGCGTCCACTTTCTGCATCAGATTACCCTTTCATAAGTAGGCAAGAAGCAGATAACAATATTAACGAATACTTTAGCGTGTCATTTCTCGGCCTAGTATTTACTGGCATGAGAAAGCAGATGTGGCTAGACTATCCGCTACATGCATATCCAGATGGCATGGGTTGGGGCTCAGATTATTTTCTATCATATAGATTGCAAACCGATGGATATAATATGTACGCGGTAAGAGGAGCATTCTCTCAACATTTAGGCGGTAATCTTTTGCTAAAACCTACTCTTATGGGCAAAATAGAGAAACATATTAAGCTAATACCTCAAAATTCAAAGCCAAGAGTATTTGCATTAGAGGAAGTACTACCATGAAGCTATTGATTTGCACTCCGTCTTATTTCAAGAATGGCAAAGTTGCTATATCTCCTAAATTAGCAACTTCTCTATTTGCACAAGAAACTAGCTGTAAATGGGAATGGTATATTGCAACAGAAGATTGCGTACCAAATGATAACATGATGCAAGTTAATCAGAATATGGCATTTAAGCTCAATAAAGGTAGGCAAATAACATTAGAACAGGGATTTGATGCTCTTTGGTGGCTACCAGACGATCACGTTTTAGGCGCAGGAGTACTAGAGCAAATGACTAGATTTATTGAATTACATAAAGCAGGTACTAGTACACATGCTATTGTAAGTGCTCCTGTTCGTATGCGACCTAGTAGTATGGGTATGTCGCATGTTCTATTAATGACTTACGGCAAGAATAATATCACTGATGCAGATACAATAGGTGTGGGTAGGCCAGCAGTAACAGCCGACCCAAGCCAATCTAATAGATGGCATAAAAATCTTAAATGGTTAATACCATTTGAAGTAGCAGGTGGCGGACTACCTATGATTGCAAGAGAAGTATTAGAAAAGGTAAAGTTTAGGCAGGAGAATCAACTTATGACTGCGCATGATATTGGGGCTGATTTACGATTCTTTTCAGATGCTTATAGATTAGGCTATAAGACTTTGATAGTACCAGTACAAATTGGGCATATTGACAAAGGCGAAGAGTACTGGATAGATGAAGCATTCTATACAGAGCTAGTTGATAAAAACATCTTAGGCGAAATAATCAAAGAATACGTCTTAGATGGCAAGAGCCTTTTAGATAGAGAGGATAATCAAGAGGAAGAGCAAGTTGGTATCAGCAAAGTGTCAGAATAGATTAGCAAGCCCAGAAGAAGCTTGTGAGAATAGTAGAAGTAGAACAAGTTTAAGGCTTTGTCGTGCTTGGCAGATAGTAGATGAGCAGAAACTCTCTTTTCGTGAAGCTACAAGTATTGCATCAGCCGAAATCAGAGCACGATGCCATATAAATAGTGCAAAGAAGGCTTAATCATGCTGCCAAATAATTTTGCAGCTTGTAAGCGTGGTAATAAATGGTATGTTCTTGACAAGAATATTTGGCGTGAAGCTACTGATATTGAGAAGCAATTTCTTGAAGAACATTTCGCACCAATGAATGAAATCATGGAAAGGGCAATTCAACAAATGGTAAGCATATCATTTAATATGAGTAGCAAAGTTAAAAAGCAGCCCTATGTTAAGCAGAAATACTCTGAGAAAATCTTGCATGATTTGCAGTAAAACCTTAAATACTTGAGGATAATTCAACATGAGATAAGGAAGAATGCTAGATATGCAGAAAGAAGAGTACGACAAAGAAGCACTAGGTAAGCAGGTGGATTGTTTCAGAATAGGAGCTATAGTAGCAACTAATGCCACTTCTACAGCAGAATATATAGCTACTGGAGATAAGGTACAGGCCAAAGCTGATTTACAAGGCATGAAAGATGTGCTTGATGAATCATGTATTGGTAAGCCGTTTTGTGATAAACTCAAGCAAAATATTGATATTGCTATAACAGCTTTAGACAAAGATGATAATGATGGGGCACTTGGAGCAGTTAGTGAAATTATAGCTATTAGCGTTAAGAACAAATAGTGATAAGCAATGAGCGAAGAAGATGGCGAAGTAGAAGGCGAAGATGATGATGATTACGCAGATGAAGATGATGATGATGCAGAATGAGTTGTGGTCAAAACGGCTAAAGCTTGCGGCAGAACTAGCGGTTACATCTTATACATGGCCGACTGCTTCAAAAAGACAAAAGAGGAAAATGTAGCAAGACAAGACCGCATGAAAACATGTGCTGTTCGCTGGAAAGCATTAGATAAAGACAACCAAAAGAAGTACAAAGAAAAAGCAATACAAGTTAAGGCTGCATGTCAAGCAAATGGTATAGTGAATAATCCAAATGGCCCGCCGAAGTAATACATGCGAATATCCCACTGGTTGCGCAAAACCTGTTAAAGATAAATGTCATAATGGTTGCGAGAAAGAATATTGTGAAGAGCATTTAGAGAATCACGATTGCGTAAAGATAAATGCATATGAACGTATTTCAATAATGTTAAGTCCAAAAGATGTAGATAGGCTAGACGCTTTCGCTAATCTAAACTTCAAAGAGATAGAAGGCAAGAAAATAGTTGAAGTTGAAAAGCCAAAACGCATTACAGAGCTTGATTGGGAGCAATTTCAAAGCGATTTTAAGTGAGTGGCCCCTGTATGATAAACATTACATGTTATTTAAATAGATTTTTCTCATTTTCCTCATACTTATTTAAATAATAAAATTGGAGTTAGAGGAAAATTGAACCCATGCGAAGTGGCACCAAATGGCACTAATAGCAAACTCAGTAAAATGGCTTCTTGTGCAATCAAACATGCTAGAACAGATAAAGAGTTTCCAGATTGCACTAAAGCTGAATTAGATATTGCAATAAAAGAAAACTCTCAATTAATCGTAATAGCAACGCAACCTGATTGTCCACATTGCGCTCAAGTAAAGCCAATAGTGGATAGTGTAGGCGTTCCTTATTATGAGATACTCAATGCTAGTCCTAGTTGCAGTGATTTGAGAGAGAGTTTAGGCATAGATAATATTCCTGAAATGATTATTTATGCTAATGGTAAGCAAAGAAGATACTCTCCTGCAGGTAAGTATGACTATCAAATTAAGCGTGATTTGATTCGTTTGGTGAATAGCTAATGGTAGTATATACTAGGCCACCGCCATATTCATATCGTGATTATGATATTGGCATTTATGAAGCTGCTTATAATGGCTGTAAAAAGCGTTCACCTACTGAACGTACTACTTGCGAAGTAACAATTCGCAATGGTTATAAGAGCTTAGAATCAGGTCGTTTAGCAGAAATGATGGAAGCAGTATCAATTTTTGTTGGGCATCTTGATGAAGATGAAAGAGAGCTTTTCTTTAAGCGTAATCCAGATGTATGCTCAATGCTAAATGAATATAATGATATTGAAGATTTGATTGTTTATACCTGCCCAGCAAAGAAAATAGTGAATAGTTAATGATATTTCCGCCAAAAAACGCAAGTAAAGAGGCTAAATGCTTTTTATATGGTTGGGACGCTAGTTTATCTGCTACTTTAGCAACTGCTAGTATAGATGGTTTCTTAGGCAAAAATGATAGAGGTGGCGATACATGGGTTTCTGAGGCATGGTCAGTAGCTAGTATTATACTTGAAAATCCAAATTGCATTGCAACCATAACAGATAATCCTAGTGATAAAGATAAAATAATCAAAGCTGCGGTTGAATTAGACAAGTTGGGCAGAAAATTAACAGAGCCATATATAGACCCAACAAAAGCAGAAGCTAAAAGAGCACAATATTTACTAGAGCAAATAATCAAATATACTTGGGATAAAAATAGTGAATAGCTAATGCCTACAAAAGAATCACCAATAGATAAGCAATATAGTTTTGAGCTTTACGAGAAGCATAATTATCACTATAGTAAAGATTGGAACAGACTTATTGCAATTTCATTAGTCAAAGAACCATGCTTTTGTCCTTGGTGTCAAGCAGCTAGAGGATATGCAAAGCTAGAGTTTTTCAATATGGAGCATTTAAATAAATGCTGGTGCGGCAGACAGCTAACAGCTCAAGGGTATTGTACAGTACATACAAAGTTTCGGCTTAAAGTGAAATAGCAAATGGGCAGAAGAGCTAGGCCAAAGAAAGATAAAAAGAAGTTTAAGCAACCAATATTATATGGTGGATAGCTAATGCATAGACTCTCAAAATGTGGACAGAAGATTAAGGAGCATTCTAATGATAGTGCTGCTGGTACTCCTTTGCCTAGTAGTATATTATCAGTAGATGCACCTACTTTTAGAATGTTTGTTGGGCGTATGAGTGAGTAATATGCATACTCAAGAAGCTCTAATTCATATTCAGGACTATCTCAAAAAGGAGAGCAATATTACTAAGTTTCACGAATGCCAGATTGATGGTATAGACTTAGCAGATTTACGAAAGCTAGAGAAATTAGGCTATTTGGAGCAAGTATATGAGTCTAAGAATCATGTGTACTTTAAGCTTACACACAAGCCTATTGAAAGCAATATAGATGTACTGCCTGCTAATCTATTTGGCCTAATAGTAGGCTACGATGATATAAAACATGTATTTGGAAAGGCATTATTATCAAAAGCACCAGTACATATTTTGCTTGTAGGTAAGCCTGCTTCAGGCAAGAGTCTTTTTATGAGTGAAATTGAACGTATTGGAATAGCAAGATATTCATTTGGTAGTACAACTAGAAACGCAGGATTAACTCGCTACTTAGTAGAAAATCGGCCAGAAATACTGATAATTGATGAGCTAGACGATGCAAGAGCACATGAGTTAGACGTACTCCATGGCCTTATGAGTGAAAACCCTATAATAAGCGAATTGAAAACAGGCCGAACTGAAACCGTTGAGTTTAATTGCAAAGTATTCGCTTCTTGTAACTCAATAGACAGATTGCCTGAGAAACTATTATCACGATTTATTGTACTACATTTGCCTGAATACACTGAGCAGCAATTCATTGATATTATTGTAAGTGTTTTAACGAATCAGGAGCATAAACCACAAGATGTAGCAGAACAAATAGCTCATCAACTTGTTAGAGAACTAAAGCGTTATGAGATACGTTTAGCAATTAAAATTGCTAGGCTTTGCAGCACTATAGCTGATGTAAATACTTTTATAGCTACTCTACAGAGGTACTCATAATGTCAGAAGAGCAAAATCTAACTAAAGTATCTACATGGCGTGATTTGCTAGAATCAGGCCAAGCTGAAGCTAAATTAAAGGAAATAGCAGATATTGACCTTCCCTGTATAATTAATTCAGCTAAAGGTAGGACTAAGACAGAAAAGAACCGTATTCATTTTGCTCAAAAGCATATGGCTATAGTACTAGCTAATTTTGGCAGTAAATACCAAAAATATAGACCTGAATCAAGAAATGATGCAATAGATGAGCTTCAGCAAAAGATGTTAGATATAAAGCCTATATGGGGGACTTTCGAATGCGGGAAATGGCAAGGCAAGGAAAAGAAAGAAAAGAAGAGCTAAATCTAGCTAATGACCCAATGTGGCGCGTAGCTATGTTAGTGTCCAATCAATCAGATTTCAATGCAAGAGATTTGTATGAGAAGATGCTTTTAGATGAGATAAAACCAGATGAGTTTTGGCAGGGTATAAAAGCTAATGTTAAGAGTCCTAAACTACTAAAGATAATAGAATCAGCAGAGCAAGAAGCAAAATGACACGAACAATTAGAATATCAGATGATACTTATAAACATCTTATTTATGCTAAGGCTGTAGCTGAAAAGGGTTTTATCCAAGATTTAAGCATTAATGAAGTTATACATTCGCTAACATTACATGTAGAAAATGAAGATAAAAAAGGGCTTGATATAAAATGTTTATTTGAACAGCATTATGACACAAAAGCCACAAAATTACAAGAAGGTTTTAAATACTAATAGTTTGAATATCACAAATAAGGTATATGTAATATGAGCAAGGGAGCACAGAGAGTAATCAAGTTGAGCAAAAACTTGAAGCCGTTTGTCAGCAGAGTCGTACGAGATGGAAGAGCACAGAAACTTTTCACGCAGAATTGGGGACACCCTGTCGGCCAATGTGTCGCAGCTGGAGTCCGCAAAGGTATGAGTGGAGCCGAAATTCACCAAATAGCAACAGATTGTGCTAGAGGAAAGAGTCGGGCTACTAGAACTCGTAGAGCAGCCGCATCTGAGTAAGAGTTTCCTATTAAGAGCCTAGTTTCAGCATTCTTTTCTAGGCTCTTAATTTCACTCTTATATTGCATTTCATTAAATAATATACTGTAAAGTATAGAGTTGTATTAGCAAATGATAGAGGCATTCTTACAAATAAGCGACATTGTGCTAAATACAACAGAAGTAATTGATGGTACAACAGCAGCATTTACAGGTGTTATGGCATATATTATTCTCAAAACGTATAAAAAGACTTTTCCATCAGCAATTGCAGAACAAATTAACGACCTTAAAATTGAGCAAGAAAATGTAAAGACAGCATTAGCCGTCGTTAAAATTGAAACTGAGAAAAGATTTACTGATGGCGAACTAAGATTTGCCAAAATTAATGGCAAGCTTGATGTTATTTCAACTAAGGCTGAAAACATAAATGGTATAGTTAAAACAATACAAGAAGATGTACGTGAAATAAGAGAAAAGAGGGGGTAAAAGCAAATGGTAAATGATGAAGATTGCAAAAAGCTTGTACAAGTTGGATTTGTTAGCGATGTATTAGACATAGTTGGCGATATTCTGCCATTTGGTGGCGTAATTAACAAATTTACAGATTATCAGCAAATTAATCTTGAAACAGCTACATTTAATCCGCAAGAGTTTCAAGAATATAAGGATTTGTATTGGCTTCCAGATAGCTTAAGAGCATATATGGAATGCTATATGAAGAGTACAGTTAAACGGCTTCCTAAACTGCCTTTAATAATTGAGGAATGAAGCATGAGTAGCATAACAGAACAACTATTCATGTATTCAGATGGCGTGAGAGCAAGATTAACAGTACATTTCTTAGACAGCAATAATGAATGGATACCATGCGATATTATCTATGATACAGGCAGTGATTTAACTGTTTTACCGTATAGCTTTGCAACAAAACTACAATGGTTTGGCCCACAAATCCCATTATTGGCAAGAGAAGTAGTAGGTTCTGTTGCAATGCTAAAGACTGATGCCAAAGTAGCATTAATGGGCAAAATAATTGAAGTTCCAATAATTACTTCAGCGTTCATAACTGAACCACTTTTAGGCATGACTAATATTAAAGATAACTTCATTTTTTCTATGCGTCCAGATGGATTCACAGTTACAGCAATTTAAGGCTTCTATGTAAATCTTTATAAATAAGTGGAGTAAAGTTTAGTTTATGTCTTTGCCTTCCCCTGAGCAAGTAATATGTGATGTTGGCACTGTAATAAATCAAGTATTAGCACCTACTGGGCTACAAGTGCCCACTCCATGTACTACACAATTACCAGCTCCGCCTGCAGGCGTTACAATACAGGAAAAAATTATTTCGCAAGGCGGTGTTACATCATTTTTTGATGCTTTAGGCTTACAAATATTTAGCGTAAGTGGTTATATTCCTCTTGTAATTTCATTTACTGCTACAGCAGCAGGCGGAGTACCACCTTATACTTACGCATGGGCTTTCGGAGATGGTGGTACAGGTACAGGAAATCCTGTTACGCATACTTATAGTACTGCAGGTAGTTATACTGTTACTTGTACAGTTACAGATTCTATTTCTAATACAGCTAGTGGAAGCGATACAGTTACAGCAACAGCTCAGCTTACTACAACTCTTATAATTAATACTCCAACTTATGCGCAAACAAATACTACTGTTAGTACAGTTGCTAAATTGAGTGATAGTGCAGGCCCAATAGTAGGTGAGCTAATTACCTTCAACTATGTATTCACAAATGGAACGACTGGAGTACAAACTACTACAACTGATAGCACTGGAACTGCAACTGTTTCAGTATTAAGCAGTTCAATAACTGGAGTAATGACAGTATATGCATCATTTGCTGGAGACGCTACAAAAGGATTAGATGCAGCTACATCAGCAACAAATAGTATAACGGTATATGCACCATTAACAGTAACGGTTGGGCCATAAAATGTCATTACTAGAGCAATTAAGTAATGCATTAATGCAATCTACAGATCCACTTGGTTTATTTCGTCAAGCAACAAGTATTATAAAAAGCATATCAGCAAATGAACCAGCCACTATTCAATTTACAGCAATAGTAGCAGGCGGTGTATCACCTTATACTTACGCATGGACTTTTGGTGATGGTGGTACTGCAACAGGAAATCCTGTTACGCATACTTATGGAAGTGCAGGCACATTCCCAATAACAGTAATTGTTACTGATTCAATAGGTAATAAAGCAAGCGGTTCTGATACTGCTATTATAACTATACCAGTATTAGTTACAATAACTCCAACATCAGGCGGTGCGGGTACTACATTTACTGTTAATGGCTCGGGCTTCCCAATTAGCGTTAATGTTGGTGGAATTATATTGTACGGCCCAAACTTAACATTTGTTGAAACAATTAATGGTTTTACTCTGCCTGATGGAACATTCATAATAGGCATACCATACAACACGACTTATGGGCCGGGCACCTATTATGTTTTATTTACGCAGACATTTGGTGTTATTCCAGACCTAATCTATACGCAAACATAATGGGTAGATATTTAATATGTCATTACCAAATCCGCAACAAGTACTAAGTACTGTTGAAAGTATATTGTTAGCGCCTCTGCAATGGCTAGGCATAATATCAATAACTGGTACTGGTGTAGCTACTATTACACCGCAATCGGGCGGAGTAGGCACTCAATTTGAAATGGTAGGCTCAGGATTTGCACCCAATGCAATCTTAACATATGTTATAACAGGCCCAAATGGAGTAGTAACCCAATCAGGTAGTCAGCAATGCAGTCCATCAGGTACATTTGGCCCTATTATTATTCCATATAATACAAATGGTGGCGTTGGCACTTATACAATAGCATTTTATGGTGGAGCAGCACCAAATGTAACATATACTGAAACATAGGGTATGTACAAATGGCAAATGTACAAGTAAATCAGCCGCCAGACCCTCTGAATTTACTAGGGCAATTATTGCCCGGCTTTAAGCTTAATTTTCCTAGTTTCAATCCGCAAACAATAATCAATCAAGCAACAGGCCCAATTAAAGCAGTTTGGGGTGAAACAGCTCCAAATGCACCCGGCTGGATTACAATAGATTATAATTTAGCATTTACAGTAAATCCAGCAGTAGTAGCATTACAATCACCAAATACTAATACACCGGCACATATTAATCCGCCAGTTGTGAACGGCATACTTCAATGGGAAAATTTAATATGGCAATATATCAATAATGGTGTTATTCCACAAGTTAATATACCAGCAATTCCATTACCACCATTACCGCCTGTACCAGAATCATGGGGAACAGTTTTAACAAGTGCTATGAATAGTAGCTCATGGTATGGCATAATTAATACTTTAACATTTGGCCTTGCAGGAGATATAGTTGGTTTAGTAGCAGATGGATTAAATGCATTACAAACAGCTTATTGGGCAATCACTGGTGATTGGGGTTCTATAATAAATTCAGCCACTGATCAAGCTATAATAGTAGCTAATAATGCGGCCAATGCTGCTATAGCTCAGGTTGAGGGTTTTATCAATAGCGCAGTTATAGACCCTATAAACAGCCAAATTTCAGGCATAACTAATAATATCAATAATCAAATGATTCCACTTACATCACAAATTAATACTGCTGTTGTAGCATTACAAAATGGTATTGAATCAGCAGTAAATTCAGTATTCACTGTAATTAATGATTGGGTTGGCCTTTTACCCGGCTTGAGCTTACCAGTAACGCAAGTAAGGAATATTACAACAACAAGTTGCGAGATATATTGTCCCGGCAACTATGTGCCAGTGTACTGGCTAGTTTTAGGCAGTTAAAGAGTACTCTTTCAAAATCCTTTTATAGCTAGGGTCGTTTTACGTTCACTATGTACCACAATCCTGATGTGCTAGATTCATATGGCAAACCAATAGATGAAATTGGTATAGTAGCCGCAGTTGCAAGAGAAGTAGATACTTGGGCTGATTCACTTATCGGCCTAGCTCCATTTGAGCCAATAGTTAATGCAGTACATGATCTATTGCCTGCAAATGTTGTGGATAATGTAACGAAGATTCCAAAACCGAGCAAGCCATTGGAGAATGTGTTTTCCAATATTTCAGCAAATTTGAAGAGCGGTTCACCATTTGGTGGCAGAGGCTTACCAAAGCTTCCGTCAATGCCATGGGATTAATAAGTGATGTAAAATGGCACAACCACAATTCCCAGCACCGCCAGCTCAGATAAACCAAGTAGCAGGCTCTATGGATAACATGACTCAACAGATTTACGCGTCTGCAGCTAACGACCCGATATTCGGCACTCTGATTAAGGTAATTCCGCCACCGCCTAAGGTTAGCTCTTTGTTTTCTGGAACATTTCTGCGTGAAATTCAGGCTAGAGTAAATGCTATGTTACCGCGACCTAATGGTACAGCGTCACAACAGCCTAGAGTTAATCAAGTTGAACCTGTACTACCACTCTCATTGAAAGGAAAGCAGATTATTTCAGTAATCTAGGCGTAGATAGCATTATGTCATTACCCGACCCAGCTTCATTAGTGAACAACCTAATGGCAAACTTTCAGGCAATGCTTAATGCCATTCCAAATCCTTTCAATCTCCCCCTTCCTTTTACGCAATCTGTAGTGAGCCCGCCTTCACCAGCGCCACAACATCTACAGAATCAGATACCGATAAATCAAACTGCTCAAGGTAATATTATTTCTACTGCTTAAGCAGTAGATATGCCTTCTTTCTCATCTAAATATTTTTTCACTGCTATATTAACTATACCACTAACGCTTGGCACATCTTCCTTTTTACCTACTCTATCCATATATTCTAGCATGCGCTCATGTAATTTTATGCCAAAAGATATTGAAACTACTTTTTTAGTGCTAAATTTCTTGCCCATAATTTATCCCTTTGCTTAATAGATTTTATTAAAAGCTATTATGGGTTTTGTTAAGGTATGAGCAGGCTATAAATACCTAACTATTTCTATACGTAAGCATGACAGTAATCCTAAAACCCGATTTCGACACGACATTGGCACAGAGAGCACAATACAAAGTGCTAGCAGCTCGGCAATTGAGAGCAATAGCTGAGAAAACCTTAGGCGTTTCAGTAGATATTCGTGAAGCAGTTGTTGGTGGAAGTGCTGTAACAGCAGCTCAAACAAATCTACCGCCTGATACTGATGCAGGTGGAACATCAAATGTTGATATTGTGATTGAAGCTGCAACAACTACTACAGTTGGTTGGCACCTAGCAGCTCCCGGCGCAGTTGATACTATGGAAAACATGATTGGTACTACACAAGCAGTATCAACTTCAAATAAACTCTTCGCATTCTATGGAGTACAAGATTTTACTGTCGGTGGTGATTTGCAAGCTCTACAGTTCAAATCTCAGAACAATATTAAGGCATACGTTGAAACAGAAGGAATGTATGAAAGCGATATTGGTGATTTGATTGGTGGGCATTTCGTTAATGGAGAAATAGATAGCGATAATACACAATCTACAATAGTAGATATTGTCTATGGTACAGTGAATAAGCAACCAATAACTGTACAAGGATTGTGGCATACAAACGTGGTCAAGAATACGAAGATCAGAACATTTGTAGCAGAAGTCGAAGGCACTGTTATAACGACTAGCAAAGGCCCTACCTAAAAACATAGGTGAAGTAGAATGGCAATCAACGCACAAGGACTACTAAATAGAGTATTGGGAAGAGGCACAATGATACTAGGTGGCACCTTCTCAATCACTGGTACTGGGGCAGCTACTATTACAGGAGCAACTACTATCAAGACAGCAGTTGCTTCAGCAACTACATCAGCCACTACAATACCTTCTACTTTCGCATCAGTGTCATCATATACTGGTCAAACTGTTAATGTAGTATGTGTAGCACTAGCAGCTGCAGCAAATACAATATCTGCAGTAGCAACGAGTGTAGATATTATAGTACTAGCAGTATAATCAAATAGATAGTCATAGCTATTTATTTCGCTGGGGGAAAAAAGCGAAATGAGCATACAAAAAACAGTTACCAAAACAGTTAAAGGCATACCATTAGTAAGAGCTGCTCAACGAAGAGCTATAGCAGCTAAGGCTGATTTGAATAATCTAGCTACAGAGGTATTACTGCGTGTACCAGTTATCGAAGTAGGTAATGAAGATCATACAGTAAGCTTTCCAAAATATTATGAAGAGCTTATAGGCAGACATTGGGAGCATTATAACGTACACCCAATATCAAAAGATAAATTTGAAGGTATTTGGTGTGAATTGATTATCAGCAAAGAAATAGCTGAATCAATAATACAGAATCATAGCGATGCAAAGATTATATCTGAGCAAGAAGATGGAGTAGTGTAGAGTATAATGCCGAGTTTTCCCTATGATCGAGACTTCCTACCTTTGCTTAAGGTAGGGGACTATGTGTACTTTCAAGGCCAAGGCAGAAGTTTAGCACCAAAAAATGGTGAAGGCGGAGTATTTCAGGTTCAAATGCTTGAGCCTATACAACCATATATGATTGATACTCTACAAATATCAGGTGCGCTACCTACAAGTGTTACAGCATTAGCAGCAAATGGCTCAGTTAATGATAGGACTGGTGTAATTCCACAAAGCACAATAAACAACATATTGCAACTAGATAACAATGTATTTGCTCAATATAGAGTTACTTTACTAGATGATATTCTATTTCAGCTTCTAATGCCGGGAGCAGGAAATCCTCTATATAGTACACCAAATGCTTCAACCTATATACAAAATCCATTAGCACCACATAAGAGTAAGGTACAGATAACTACCGCGCCGGGTACAGACTCATTAATTTGGGCTAACAGCTCTAATGTAGATTTGGCAGCTGGTATAGCTGGACAAACGCCTACTAGACATAGTAGAATAGTTGGCCTTAACATTCAATGCTCTGGAGCAACTAATGTATTTCTTGGAGATGCTAGCGCAGCTGGTGGTACAGCAGCTACATCAGCTAATTCAGAATTAGCATTTTCATTTTCAGCAGCAGATTGGACTTCTCTTGGCAGAGATTCATTACCACAAGATTTATACTTCAATTCAGGAGTAGTATGCCAACAATCAGCTGCAGTAACTACTAATATTACTGTTATTGTAGAAGAAGATGATGCAGCAATATTTAGCGGTGAGGTTGTAGATAGATCAAAAGCAATTGTCAATAACAACGCAGAGTTCTTTGTATTAGAAGATTTATCGCCAGCAATGAGGATTATTAATCCATTATCAGTTGCACAATCTTCGGCTAGAGTAATATTTGCAGGGTTTCAATACGTTCTAGGTAATAGAGTAACGCCACCTGCAGGAATAAGACCGACACAAATACCAATAGCTAGCGTAACTCATAGCGGGCCAGTAAATGTAGGTACAGCATCTATTTAAAAGTGGGTAGATAAGTTGTGGGCCGCTTTAATAATGTCAAGAATCTGTTAGCATCACTAACAGGTAATGTTGGAACATCACAATTAGCAGCTGCTAGTGTAACAGCCGATAAACTTGGTAATGCAGTTAGAGTTACTACAGATCAGGCATCTATAGTAGCTACTTATGCTAGCACAACATTACTAGCTTCACTTTTAGCTAATACAAACTACACTTTTCACGCGTATATTTATTTTACCAATATTACATCTAGTAGTATAAATATTGAAATTAAAGCGTTAGCTGCTGGAGCATCTCTAATAGTAGCTGATGCATTAGCTGTAAGTATAGCTACAGCAGATGTTACAGCTGCTGGCGTAGCTACAGCAGTTACAACAGCCATTTTTACTACTGCACCAGTATATACATCTGGTATTATTACAATTTCAGGTGTTATTACAGTAGGCGCAACAGCAACAACATTAGAAATTGATTTTGCTAATCCAGCGGCTGCTGGAACAGCTACAGTAAAAGCTGGTTCATTTATAGTAGTTAGTGCAGTGGCGTGATAAAATGTGTCATTACCGACTCCTGAGCAAATTCTACGCAAAATACAGGATATAATAAATCAGGAACCAAGACCAGTATCTATATCTATGCCTATACAGCAACCTACTACTGTACCTATGCCGCAATCTATACCTATTAAGAATCCTGTTATGCAACAACAAAATAATACCACCATAACAACAGTTAATATACGCGAATTATTAAACACTCTAGCATTTCTTAAAAATAGTGAAACATATAGTGTTTTAGCTTCTATAATAGTACCAGCAGGTTCAACAACAAATATTACGCGCCATGTACCAAAAAATAAAGTTATAATATTAACAGAATATCGTATATTGGTTAGCGAAGATAACAATTTAGAACTATTTACCTATACAGATAATATATTGACACATGCAGATACAGCAGGAATTGTATCATCATTATATCAAATACCTGTAAATATAATTGATATAGGGCAATTAATTCCGGCATTTAATGTACTTAAGGCTGTATTAATCAATAATGATACGTCAAACGCAATAACAATTTGGTATTGGAATACATTTATACAAATAAGCGTAGAATATTACAATAAATATCTACTACCACATTTTACTACTGTATTAACAGAGTGATTTATCTTGGGCATTTACACTAGAAATTGCAAAAATGATAATTGTGGAGTAAAAATTACCGTTAATTCTACAACTAAAAACGTGCAAATTGATACTGAATATGGAAAATCTATAGCGTGTAGGGAATGTAATACTTGGATGCTAAATAAAATGCGTGAACCATAATGCCAAGTGATTATATACGTTCAATTCCTATAATAGTAGGAGCAGAGATATTCAATACTGCATATGTTACACCAAATAATATCTATACTACTGCAATAGCACCACTTAATACACCCACAATATTTGAGATATGGTTGAGCATGAATGCAGCTGGTAGTTTAACAGTTAAAAGAACTAATAACGGTATTACAGTTAGTGAAATCCCCGGCGTAGCTCAAAGCCTTAATGCTAATGATGAAGTAGCATTTGAGATTAGAGTACATGCAGGCGATACTATTAATTTCACTTTCTCAGCAAATTGTACTATAAACAGCTTCTCTGTAGCAGAGCTAGATAGTGAATTAGCATAATGCCAGTAATATCATTTTATATGTATAAAGATTATGAACTTGATAAAGATGAGATATTAGCATATGTTAATAAAGATAAAAAAGAAAGTAAATTCGCTGATATTTCTGAATGGGAAAGAAGCGAAATAAGGAAATATTTAGATGTTGCAGTAGCAAATTATGAAGCGTGGAAAGTAGATGGTAAATTGCGCCATATAGATACAGGCGAAGTAATTATAGCAAAATTAAAAATACATCAAAGCGATTCTATTCCATTACAAAGCAAAGAAGAAAGAATTGAAAAACATAAAATAATGCTTAATCTACATGAGAATCAAATAACAAAACTTAGAAGAATAGTGGCATATAATGCCGCGGTGGAATATTTCTTTAATGAAGAACTAAAAACTAAAAATAAAGTATATGCTAATTCTGATTCAGTACAAAAGCTAGTAGAGGGTATAATTGAAGGAGCAATTATAACTATAAATCCACAAATAATTAAAGATGAAAATGCTAAAGATGAAGCAGAGCTAAAAGAGCAAATTAAGAAGGAAAGTGAAATAAAGGTATGAAAAATCCACCTAATGGCGGCGGTGGTGGCCCATCAGAAGGCGTTACATCATTAAATAGCTTAACAGGGGCACTAGCAATTACAACGCCCAATTCAACTATGATTGTAGGCACCTCTGGACTAAATGTTACTACAGATATTAACTTAGCAAATGCTAATCAGTGGACAGCATCTCAGAGTCAATTTGGTGGAGCGTGGCAAGTGAATCATGCTTCACTAGACGCAAATCCTACTTCACAGCTTGGAGATGGATTTCTGAAATTTGGAGCCGGTGGAGCAAACGCATTAGATGTTTCTATTAGTCGTATTGGAGCGATAAATACAGCAATCGTTACATGGGTTCAGAATGCAATTCAAGTTTTCAGGATAACAAATCTTGGAATTTTGGATTTAATTAATGGTAGTATTAGACCACTTTTATTGCAAGCGGCTCTAAGTTCCAACTACTCAAATGCTTCAACAACTATTATTTCTACTGGCGTTGGAGTAAGTGAGGCAGTTCCAAATACAGCTTTTATGGTTAATGCAACATTTGCAGTATCAAATAGTGTGCTTGGAGATAGCACTGTAGTTTATATAGTGCGATCAACAACCTCAATTCCTGCAGCTGGCAGCGCTATTAACACTGGCGATGTAGATGTTTATTCTTCGCCAAAACTTGGTGCACTAGCAGCAAATCTAATTACAGGTCTATCATGCCGTGTTCTTGATAGCAGTCTTGCAGCAGGAACTATTTATTATTATTATATAGCAATGAATAGTATTACTGGCGGTACATCTACAATTTATAGCGGTATTAATGCTACAAGCATATCAATAGAACCAGCTTAATAAAAAGGAATGATTATACGAAGTGCATAATTATGGTAGTTTCTGTTATAATACCAGTGCGTAAAGGTGATACATACTCTTTCTCAATTCATGGTGCTGGAGAAATATTACAGATTTCAGAGGGCACTAGAAGTTATGCTAGGAATCTTGGGGCCAAACAAGCCAAGTATAGCGAATTACTTTTTTTAGATAGTGATATGGATATTAGCCATATTGATTTAGCATCACTAGATAGTTACAATTACGAAATCGCAACTGCGTACTTTATCACTCCGCATATGGAAGATTGGCCAATAACAATATCACAAAACTTCAACGCTTTATCCAGTTCGCCTCTATCATATTACGGCGGATTTATGTATATGAGAAAACCAGTATTTGATAAAGTAGGGCCATATGCAGAGAGATTTATGGAAGATGTAGATTATTCAACAAGGGCATCTGTAATGGGCTATAGAATTAATGCATTTCCATTTTGGGTCGTTCATACTAGACGGTTTAGTGGGCCTAGTGCTCATGCAGCAGCTAATGCTGAGAATTTTGGTTGGGGATTGACTAGCGGTAGTGATATTATATGAGTATTTTATTAGATACTGAATTAACAGAAAGGCAACAAGAAATAATATTAGGTGGTACTCTTGGTGATATGTATATTGGAGTACGTTCTAGCACTATTCAAGAAGAAGTGGGTTTAGTGTTATGAGCATAGAACAAGAGTTTAACAAAGCGTTAGAATTCTTTACATATCCTATATATTCTATATTTAATACAATATTTGGCCAAAATCAAGGCTATCAGAATAAATCATTATGGCCTGCACCACCAGTAGTTTTACCAGTGGCACCAATATATTTCATTTTCTCAGCTCAACATAGTAGAGCTAGTTATGATAATATTATGCAAAGTTATAATACATTAGAAGTATTGAACGCTGAGTTACAAATGCTACTAGACACTAATCCAAGTACTATTAGGATAGATATTGGTTTTGATGCTTTTGCACAAAACAATATAACAATTATATCTACACTTGATTCGCTAATTACTTCTATTAAAAATGCAGGAAAGAAACTATGCATAGCTGATGCATCAGAAGAATATTTCCGTAGTAATCCGCAGACATGGAGTGTTTTTCAAACATATTGGATAAATCGTGTAAATGTATTATCAGCTAGATATATGCCTGATTATTATGTAACAATTAAAGAGCCGGGTTGGTATGAGCCAATGATAAGCGATCCAACCTCAATTACTGCAGTATCAATGTTAAGCTTACAACAACAACTTTATCAAACAGTAAAGATGAATGCGCCAAATTGCCTAGTTGGAATGGCTATGGAAGGTGGTGGTGGAATATTGCAATCTGATAGTGTACTTCAAGGAATATCAATAGGCCAAATGACAAGCCTATATTGTGATTTTGCAGGCTTTGATATATACAGCTATAATGATTTCACGCAAATGCAGCAATTTATACAGCTGTATCCAACTACAAAACCAATATGGTTTCCAGAATTTTGGCCGCAATATACTGAAATAAGCAGTCCTATACAAGACCCGCTAGATATTCAAAGTTTCTATTCATTATCAGTAGATATTAACGCATCTATGATAAGCCCATTTTTTACTGATGATTTTGTTGATTATAATATGCAAAACATAACAGATTCAACTACACTTATTTCAAATTATCAAACATTACGCAATCCAACATTTATGTCTTATCAGCAGGTTACAAGACTATGAGCATATTGCCGGGGCCGCAGTGGATATTGTTGCCAGAAGCATATGAGGGTGAATTAATAGGTTCATATGATAATGCTATTAATCAGCAAATAGCTACTGGTGTACAATTCCATATTGACGATGCAGTAAATCATTATCAATTAGCTGCTAAATTCTTGGCTAATGGCGATGCTATTAATTGGGCAATAAATAGATTCAGTGGTGATTTTAATGCTGCTGCAGCAGTATATGAAATGTACAGAATAACTGATGAAAGCTTGAAAACTACTATTTGGCATAGTATAACATCACAATTAAATATGTATAAACCATTATTTTTGTTTTAAAGAGTTAGAGGTTATAAATATGGCAAAAATAGAATTAGAATTATGTCAGTGTGGAAGAATAGGTAAAAAAGCAGTTATGGTAGATGGCAGCACTAGAATTATATGTTTCTATTGCTTACTTGAAGAATATCATAAAGTACAAAGAGAGTGCGGATTAGATAGATGATGGGCATAAAATGTAAGCTAGTAGAAGATGCTGGGCAAAGGTTCTATTTACGAGTATTCTGGGGCGGTAAAGGAACTCATGGCAGAGAATATGGCTATCATAATGCTATGAGATTTATGCAAGATTATCCTTATAATGGCCCTATTACAAATTATGAAGAAGTACAGAAAAAGTTTGCATGCACAGAAATAACTACACAAGCAGAGCATGATGAATATAGAGATAAATGGCCAACTAAATGTACAGAATGCGAAGCAATAGTACCAGCTTTTCAAGTAGGAGCAAGTTGGGCTGGTACTAACGGCTCAGTTCCAGCATATCAATTATTCTATGCTACATTATATAGAGAAATAGGCACTAATGAAACTCCTAGATTGCTACAAGAAGGAGATATGTTTTGGGCATGGTGGATGCCTACTGATTTAGATAAGAGAGGGCATCTAATGGTAGTTTGTCCCGGCAAGCCATTAGAAACTCAATTAGATGTATGGAATAGCATGAGTGGTAGAATTTGGGATACTATGAGTACTGCAACAAATTGTGGACATGGAGCTATAGGCAATCATTATTGCTGGACTAGAGTTGGCGAGCCCCCTAATTGTTCAATTACGCCATCTATACTTATAGCACCGTACCATGGATACTTAACTAATGGCGAGCTAACTTCTGTATGACTACAGCATATCTGTAGTCATGCTTCAATATTTAATGATGATTAACTAGGCACTCCGAGGCGTTGGATACTTTCTCGACACTAGACATCATGGCCCCTTAACAATAAACTTCAAAACAGATCAGATCGTGAGGGAAAATCCTACATTAAACTTATATATAAGTGTCGTTTCTCATAGTTTCTGATGGCATTATGACAGGCGTAATAATCCCACTATACATATATCCAACAGATGCATCTTGGAGCAATATTGTAAGTGTAAAGAAAGCAAATCCTACAGTTCCAATTATTGCAGTAATTAATCCAAACAGTGGCCCCGGCATATCTCAAGATATAAATTATGTTAATGGTATAGCAAGCTTAAGAGCAGCAGGAGTAGTTGTTCTTGGATATGTTGCAACTAATTATGGTAATACATCTACCGCTACAGTAGAAGATCAAATTAATAGTTATCATTCTTGGTACACTATTAACGGCATTTTCTTTGATGAGATGAGTACAGCAACTCTAACTGAGGCATATTATATAGGATTGAATAATTATTGCATGAGTATTGGATATTTCATTAATGCTGGAAATCCAGGCACAACAGAACCAACAATAATGCTAGGAATATTCAGCGTTGAGAATCTTTATGAGAGCAATAGCCTTCCTACAACTGCTATAGCATCAGGTGGTGCTTTTATTGCATATAATGTTCCAAGCTTACCTTCATTAGATCAATATTCTTCAGCAAGTTATATTTATATTACTGATAAAGCAGGCGGAGATGAGCCAAATGCTTATGAAGCTTTACCTAGTTATTTCGCACAGGAAGTAGCAGCACTAGCTGGCATACAAAATATTCAAATAAATATAGTAGTACACGGCACTGTTATGTTAAATGGAAAGCAGGTGGCAACATTCTAAATGTCTAGGCAAGTAGTTAAGTTTGCTAAACCTGTATGGATTAAATGCCCTGTTTGTCAAGTGATATTTGATTATAACCAAGCCCAAGCAGATAGAAGCAGATTATATGGCCGTAGAATTACGGCTCAAGAAGTAGAACATTTTGGCAATTTCTGTACAACATGCAAACCTCTTTGACACCGCTTGACAGCGCAAATGTCTTGTATAGTTAATCTTAAATAATCATAACTGATAACTTAACCTGAGTTATTTATGGCGAAGGGTTATAGCATAACTAGAAAGATTACTGTAAATGAATTTGAGGATATGTATTATAATAAGAATATGAGTATTCGTGAAATAACGCATGCAAAACAAATAACATTTTGTGGTCATTTAGCACCAATGAATTTAGCTATTTGGGCATATCAACATAATTTTAAACTAAGGGAATATAATGATAATGAATTAGCAGAACAATATAGGTTATATGTTGGTGTACATCAAGAAGCAAAAAAATTACGATTTGGCACTAATTTCCAATTACATGATGACGCAGTACAAAAAATTAGTAATAAGTGTAAAATATGCGATTCTACTGATATTATGAAATTGGAAATACATCATAAAAACAATGATGGAAATATTGAGAGGCAATATTTGAAAGATACTATGTTTTATAAAGCAATTATCAATGGTGAAAGGAAAACTGATGATTTAGTAATCTTATGCGAAACCTGTCATAAACGTTTAACTCACAGCAAGAAACAAATAGAGGCATGATATAAATGAATGCAGAAACTGTTAGCAAATACTATGAGTATTTAGATTTAGATAAATCACCTCATACTTATGCTAGTTATAAGCGTACAATAGAAGCATACAGAAAAGAGTATGGAGATAACAATTTAAGTGTAGATACTGCAAATGATTTCATTAAGAAACAAATTAAACAGCGTGGTCAAAATCGCACTGTTGTAGTAATAGCATATGCATTATTTGGATTGTTTGAATATTCATCAGAACCAAATTATAAGCATATTAGCATACCTAGAGTTACTATATCTGATGAACCATCTTTCCTTTATCCAGAAGAAATTGATCTAATAATCAGTCAAGCAAAAGGTGTTTTGTCTCCACTTATAGCGTATTCTTATGATTTGGCGTTACGATTTGGTGAAGCTGTAAATACAAAGAGGTCAGATTTCAAATTATCTACTTTCAAAGCTAAAGTTACTAGAGAAAAGCAACGCAATCCTATGGAGCAAGTTTTAGATGTTAATCCTAAATACGGAAATATAGTTAAAGAGTATTTAGAGAAGCGAAAAGATAGCAGTGAGTATTTGTTTGTTAGTGATGTTTTATCTCGCAAACTTAGTATTAATGAGCAACATAGCTTCGCAAAGCTTTGTAATGAAACACTTAAGCTTAAGGATAGGTCAGAAAGCGGTAAGCCTATTAGGTTTCATATTTTGCGACATACTAGACTAACATGGTTAGCAGCTGCTGGTAAATCAAACATAGAAATATCTAAATTCGCCGGTCATATATCTACATCTAGTACTTTGAAGTACATTAATCTATGTAGTTTTAACGGCCTAGGTATATTCAAAAGCGTTAAGTATCCGCAGAATTAAAGCTAAAATTTAGATTCCTTTATATACTCTTTATCTGATAATTCCTTAAGAGTTATTCAGCTTTGGGTATCCTACAGATAACTGATAACAATCTTATGAGATATACCCTAGGCCCTTATCTCATAAAAACCCAAAATTTGACAAAGTTTCCGATCAACATGGATAACTGATAAGATCTTAAGAGTTATATAGTACCTCAGCGATGATCTATATTTATGTATTATGAAATTCCTATATAGTACGCGATATATCATATATTTCGCTGAAATAGTATGTCGCAAAACATATCTAAAAAGACGAACGTTCAAGCGGGGGCTGTCGAAAAAGTTTCCGCTCCAAATACTGCGGTATCTGGAAAAGTAACGACTTTAGGACTAGTGCGAGCTAGCGAAAGCGAGATCGAAGCTCTAAATAACAAAGTAAGGGCGGGCGGATTTGGCCGTACTTCTACCATAGAACCCGAACTTAGAGAACTTGTTAAGATCGCGAAGGCCGAAAAGAGCGATTGGCACAAATTGAATCATAATTCGGGGGCCGTATCCAGAAAAATCTCGGAATTACTTGAAGCATATAAGGGCGTTGAAACAGAAAAGAGCTTTTCAGCGGGCCTAAGTATCCTAAGAGTAACGACACTAAACAAGAAAAATAAGCCGTGTTACGTGCGGAAATTGACCGGCGAAGAGGTACAAATAAGAGAGAACAAACAAGCTGAACAAACAGCTTAAACCTAAGCTGTTTTTCCTCATAGTTTCCTAGGCCCGTTTTAATTGGGCCTAATTCCGTTTTTTGTTAAAGTCAGCGAATTATTAGATCATTCAGTTTATCCACGTTCTAAAGGCCCTTACTCTTTGGGCCGTTAAGTGTTTTGTTCTGGATACCTAGGCCCATTAACCGAATTTGTTAAAGTCAGATGAACATACGCCGCTAAACTTATATATTTATTACCGCTAATCAGCTATATAACTTTTCGTGAAAACACATATATTAATGCTATATAAACTGCGGGCTGATGCTACCCAATATTTAAGTATTAGGTATTTCCTAATACCTCTAGGTATCCAGAATTGACCGAAACCGCACTTATTCATAACACAGTACCGCAGAGTAATATAGCAAAAGAATATCGTGATGTTGAAGCTCAAATAAAAGAGCTTAAGGCGAAGCTAGAGAGTTTAGAAGGGCAAAAAAGAGAGCATGATAATGAGCTTTGGAAAACGTGGAAACAAACAAAGAAATATCGCATTCGATTAGCTGATGCGCAAGGTTATATCTGGAATGGTTTTAAGCATGTTGAAAGCGTACAATTGATTAATGTTGAAAGTATCTATTCGCAAGAAGCTATTGGACAATGGCAAGAGATATTCAAAGAAACAGGCCATTATTTCGGCCATGAGCCAGAAGCAAAATGGCAAGGTATGTTATACATAATAGTTAATGGAAAACTATTAGGCAGTACAGGCGGCGGATATATCAATTTTAAATATGATGAGCATTGGGGCAAGAGAACACCTGCGGAAATAGCAGCAGCTGATGAGTTTATCGCAAAGATTGAGAATTGGGTAAAAGGCGATACAAGCATTCCTTTAGAATGGAGCGATTAGGCGTTTTCTATGGCGATTTGCTTGGATTATTATATCGTTAAAGATAGCACTGATATTTTATTCGGCCCTTTGCAAGATTTAGTTGAAGCTCAAACAAAGCAAGTTGAATTGCAGAAAGCTAATCCAAATAGTTTTGTAGAAATCTTTTGGCCAAAGGAACAAGCACCAAAGAGAAGCAGAGCAAAGAAGGGCGAAGGTAAAGGCTATCAATGCAAATATTGTGGCCAAAGAATACCTAGAGGCAAGACTCTAGCTCATAGAGCATTTGAAGAGGGCATGCGTGGAATAGTACGGGATACGGTTAAGTAAAATGATAGATATTAAATTAGAATCAGCAACAGCATCAAAATCAAGCACAGTACAAGATTGGATAAATGGTCGTGCTTATACGGTTTCTGAAGCTTCAGCAGATGTATATGCCTATGTTGATCTGCCTATTGAAAAGGAGATAATTTACATTTCTAGGCAAGCATATCAAAATACAATAGAAGAAGCAATACAACATGGCTGTACTAAATTAGAAGCTAAAGAATTTGCTATTGCTTTCTTTGAAGGCGTATATTCAATGATAATCACACATGAAGTAAATCATATTATTGCCGCAAAGATAGGCGGAAATGATGAAGCTGCAGATTTAGTGCATACAAAGAGTTTTGAGCGTATTGAGAGGCCATTTGAAATTAGTGCTTTTCGTATTGCGATCAAAACAATTAAACAAATACGTGAGAAAATTGGCGAGTAAAATGGCATCAGAAATAGAATCAAAAGAGAGTAATTTGCTAGATACTAGCAGAGTATCAGAAACAGGGCAGATAACCTTAACGAAAAAAGTGCGTGAAGCTACAGGAATCGAAGGCGGAGATATTGTTGCTATCTATCTTAAAGGCAACGAGCTTTTCCTACGCAAAGTAGTGATACAATAACATGATAGAGCAAATATCAGAAGCAGAATTGAGTATGCTTAACAACCTAGAACACGCCTCACTAGCAGAGATAGACGCACTTAACTCGCCTCAACATGATGAGCAAGAATCACGCTCTATGACGCTAAAGGAGAAGCTAGAAGCAATCCAAGAGCTTCAATCTCAAAGAGAGGAAACAATTAGCATAATTGATAGTCTAAGC
>Ga0307372_10001059_pt1 | contig 47995 bp, 50 predicted proteins | sample OX1MG_FD_202533 | JGI IMG/M metagenome (GOLD analysis project Ga0307372, IMG submission 202533) | Soil microbial communities from Risofladan, Vaasa, Finland - OX-1 | ecosystem: Environmental > Terrestrial > Soil > Coastal area > Acid sulfate soil | place: Finland: Risofladan, Vaasa | collected...
CAACTCCGGGATACACTCTGTCGGCATCGGGGCGCTCCTTCAGACTCCGAAAAATCGTTGCGGCACAACAATTTTCTCAGAGTCTGCGCCCCGATGCACTGCTCTTCGGTGAGATATCCGGGCTAGGTGCCGGATCAGCCCGCGGCTGCCGGCAACGTCCCGATCACAGAGTTGTCGCAGCGGCGCTGGAGATGGCCCAAGGCGCGGGCAACGGCCCGCTTGGGCGGTAGGCGGTGGCGCGGTGCCTAGGCGCGCAGGCTCATCAAGACCAGCGAGGCGATGACCACGCCGGCGAACTCAGCGCCGGTCGCGATCTGACCGACGAGCGCGCCGAACAGCGTGCTGGCCAGGGTGACGCCTCCGATCAGGGTGCTCATGGGCTTTTTCGCTCCCGTTGACGGCAGGACAACGGGGCATGCCGGCGGTTTATTCCTCGGTCGCGGGCCTGCGGCGTTTCGTCCAGGACGCGACCCCGCACCGCGCGCCGCCGCGGTTTCAGGCCTCGATTTTCGCCGTCGTGGCGAGCCGGGCGAGGGCCTGGGGCGTGTCGATGTCGGTGAGGACGCCGTCGCCCTCCATCTCGACCTCGGCCACCAGCTCGGGATAGGCGCCGATCAAGTGCCGGGCGCCAACATCGCCGCCGACGGTGCGCATTTCCGGAAAGAACTGCCTGGCCCAGAGCACGGGATTGCCGCGCTTGCCCTGGCGGGTGGGCACCACGATGGCGCGGCTTTCGCGCGGATCGAAGGCGCCGACCAGGCGTTGGAGCTCGGCCGCGCTCACGCGGGGCATGTCGGCGAGGCAGATCAAGGCGCCCTCGACCTCCGGCGACAACGCTCCCAGGCCGGTTTTCAGCGACGTCGAGAGGCCCTCGGCATAGTCCGGGTTGTGCACCAGCGTGACGGACAGGCTGGCAAGCGCGGCGGCGACCTTGTCGCGCTCGTGACCGGTCACGACGACGACCGGCGCCAAGCCGGCCGCCAGCGCCGCGTCCACCGCGTGGCGCAACATCGGCTTGCCATCGACACCGATCAGCAGCTTATTGAGCGTGCCCATGCGGCGCGAGCGCCCGGCGGCCAGCACCACGGCGGCGATCTTGCGTGCTGGCGGGCTCGTGGATTGCGCGGCGGCGCTGGCCTGGGCGCGCGGCAGCGGGCGGGACGGGATCTCGCTCAGCAGGCCACCGACGCCCATGGCGCGGACCGCCGCGGCATCGACGGGCAGGTTGGCCAGCAGCCGGCGCAGTACCCAATCGAAGCCGTTGACCTGCGGCGAGCGGGCGCAGCCGGGCAGGCCAAGCACGTCGACCGCGCCGATACGGCCGACCAGCAGTAGATTGCCGGGATCGACCGGCATGCCGAACTGGACGACAGTGCCGCTGGCGGCTTCGATCGCCGCCGGAATGACGTCACGCCGGTCGAGGATCGCCGAAGCGCCGGCCACCAGCACCAGTTCGGCGCCATCCTTGAGTGCGGCCGCGATCGCCGGCGCGAGAGCCGCCGCCGCGTGCGCCACACGGCGCTCGCCGATGAGATTGCTGCCGAGCGCCGCCAGCCTGGCCCGCGTGATGTCCGCCGTCTTGTCGAGTACGCTCGCTTTCAGGCCGGGCAGCTCGGTCTGAATCAGCGCGACGCATTTGGCAACGAATGGCACAACCTGGATAACGTGCGGCGCGTCGGCGATGGCCTGCTCGCACGCGGCCACGCGATCGGATGCGACGGCGAACGGGATGATCTTGACCGTCGCCACCATCTGCTTCGGCTCGACCAACGCGTCGGGGTCGAGCGTCGCCAGCGTGATCGCCTCGTCCACGGCATTGAGCCGATCGACTACGGCGCGCTCGACGCGGCACAAGCCGGCGGCCGCGGCGAACAGATTGGCCCGGCCGGTGAAGGCGGGTGCGGCGGTGATCCCGCCGCCCGCCAGTTTTCGGGCGATGCGGTCGGCAGCTTCGTCCTCGCCGACATCGCCGGGATCGAGTCGTGCCACGACGACACTCGTCAAACCGGCCGCACGCAATGCGACGACGTCGTCCGCCGCCAGCACGCGACCCTTTTTGAACACGCGACCGCCAAGCTTGAGATTGTGCGCGAGAATGGCGCCGGCGGCCTGATCGAGCGGCGTGTCGCCGAATCTCATCTTAAGCCGCTTGCCGGCTCTTCAGCCGATCGGCGCGCAGCGTCGCGGTGATTTGCGCCAGGATCGAGACCGCGATTTCGGCCGGCGAGATCGCCCCGATGTCGAGTCCGACCGGCCCGTGGATGCGCGCGAAATCCGTTTCCTTGAAACCCTCCTCGGCCAGCCGCTTGAGCCGCGCGGCATGCGTCTTCTTCGAGCCGAGCGCGCCGATGTAGAAGGTCGCCGACTTGAGCGCCGCGATCAGCGCCGGATCATCGACCTTGGGATCGTGGGTGAGGGTGACGATGGCGGTGCGCCGGTCCGGCTTGAGCCGCGCCATCGCTTCATCGGGCCATTCGGTCGACAATTCGACTCCCGGAAACCGCTCGCCGCTGGCAAAGGCGCTGCGCGGATCGATCACCGTGACGGCATATCCGGCCAGCGCCGCCATCCGCGCCAGCGGCTGGGCGATATGGACGGCGCCCACCACCATGAGGCGCAACGGCGGGTTGAAGACCTCGATGAATACCTTGCCATCGGGCGTCTCGATCAAGGCGCTGCGGTCGTCGGCGAGAGCCTGCTTGATCGCTGCCGCGACGGCTTCAATTGGCTTTAGGTTTCCTTCAAAATCAGTGCCTTGTGCTAAAGCCTGAAGGCCTGACGTGAGATTTGTGACGAGCGCCGCCGGTCGTCCGGTGGCGGCCGACTCGACCGCGCGCTTGAGCAGTTCGAGCTTCATTCGACGCGCTCGACGAAGACCTGGATCTTGCCGCCGCAGGCAAGCCCAACCTCCCAGGCCTGCTCGTTGGTGACGCCGAAATCGAGCAGTCGCGGCTTGCCGTCCTTGATCGCCGCCAGGCCTTCCTCGATGACCGCGCCCTCGACACATCCGCCGGACACGGAACCGATAAACGACCCGCTCTCATCGACCGCCAGCTTGGCGCCGACCGGCCGCGGCGACGAACCCCAGGTCGACACCACGGTGGCGAGCGCCACGCCCTTGCCCTGGCCGCGCCATTGCGCCGCCTGGTCGAGAATATCGCCGTTATCGCCTGTATTCGCCGCCATGCTCAACCTGCCTTTCGCATTTCCGGCCACGCCGCCGCGGCGCTCAGCCGCCGCGGGCCATTTTCGGCGAGCGCCGCCACGACCGCCGCCAGACTTTCGAGATTATGCACCGGCCGGAACTCGTCGACGTGCGGCAGGATCGCCTTCATGCCGAGGGATTTGGGCGCGAACCCCTCGTAACGCAACAGCGGGTTGAGCCAGATCAGCCGGCTGCACGATTTATGCAGCCGTTCGATCTCCTGCGCGAGGCCGGCACCCGCATCGCGATCGAGCCCATCGGAAATGAACAGCACGACGGCGCCCTGGCCGAGCACGCGGCGCGACCACCGCCGGTTGAATTCGGCGAGGCATTGGCCGATGCGCGTGCCGCCCGACCAGTCCTCGACCGCCGTGGCCACCTTGTCGAGCGCCTCGTCGACGTCGCGCGTGCGCAGCTGCCGCGTGATGTTGGTGAGGCGCGTGCCGAACAGGAAAGCGTGGACACGGTCGCGGTCGTTGATCACCGCATGGAGGAAATGGAGGAAGATGCGGGTATAGCGGCTCATCGAGCCCGAAATATCGCACAGCACGACAAGGGGCGGCGGTCGCGTGGCGCGGTCCTTGCGCTTCAACGCGATGAGACCGCTGGCGCGCAGCTGCGCGCGCAGGGTCGCGCGCATGTCGATGCGTGCGCCGCGCGGATCGGCGGCAAAGCGCCGCGTCGGCCGTTCGGCAAGCGCGAGCGCAAGCCGCTTCACCGCTTCGCGCGCCGCGTCCATCTCGGCATTCGACATCTTCTCGAAATCCGTCATCTGCAGGAGCTCGCGCCCCGAGAAGGTCATCGCAGCGTCGAGCTCGACCTTTTCCTCGCGCGGCCTCTCGGCTTCGCCCTGGCCGGTGCGCAGCGCCTCGGCAAGGCGACGGCTCATTTCGGCGCCCTCCTGGCCGGGCACCTGCAATTCGGGCAGCAGCAATGCCATCATGCGCTCGAGCAGCTTCGGGTTGCGCCAGAAGACGTGGAACGCCTGGTCGAAGATCAGCCGCTGGTCGCGCCGGTTGACCAACACCGCGTGCAGCGCCCAATAGAAATCGGCGCGGCTTTCGAGGCCGACGGCGCGCACCGCCTCGACCGCCTGCAGCACCTTGCCGGGGCCGTCCGGCAGGCCGGCGGCGCGCAACACGCGAGCGAAATGCATGATGTTGGCGACGAGATTGCCGCCGGCGGAGGCGGGCGCGACGCCATCCATCACTGCGCCGCCGCGAGCTCGGCCTTCACCTGCGCCAGCAGGCGCTCGGCCTCGCTGCCCTGAATCTTCGCGATGTCGTCCTGGTACTTGAGCAAGACGCCAAGCGTGTCGTTGATCGCTTCGGGTGTCAGCGCCAGCACGTCCAGTTGCGACAGCGCGTGCGCCCAGTCGATGGTCTCGGCGATGCCCGGGAGCTTGAACAGGTCCCCGGCGGCGCGCAGCTTTTGCACGAAGGCGACGACTTGGCGCGACAGCTCGGCCGGCGCGCCCGGCGCCTTGAGCTTGAGGATATCGAGTTCGCGTGTCGCGTCGGGATAGTCGATCCAATAGTAGAAGCAGCGGCGCTTGAGCGCATCGTGGATCTCGCGCGTGCGGTTGGAGGTGATCACAACGACGGGCGGCTCCGCCGCCTTGATCGTGCCGAGCTCCGGGATCGACACCTGATAGTCTGACAAGACTTCGAGCAGGAAGGCCTCGAACGGCTCATCGGTGCGATCGAGCTCGTCGATCAGCAGAACCGGCGGGCCGGCGAGATCCGGCTCCAGCGCCTGAAGCAGCGGCCGCTTGATCAGGAATTGCTCGGAGAAGATCTCCTCCTCGACCGTCTCCTTGCTCTCCTGGCCGGTCTCGGCGAGGCGAATCTCGATCATCTGCCGCGGATAGTTCCATTCATAGACCGCCGACGCGACGTCGAGGCCTTCGTAGCATTGCAGGCGGATGAGCTTGCGGCCGAGCCGCTCGGCCAGCACCTTCGCCACCTCGGTCTTGCCGGTGCCGGCCTCGCCCTCGAGAAACAGCGGGCGCTTCAGCGACAGCGAAAGATAGATTGCGGTCGCCAGGCTGCGGTCGGCGACATAGCGGCCCTTGGCCAGCAGCGCGAGCGCGTCGGCGACGGAGGTCGGCAGGGCAGCAGGCATCGAAATCACGTCCGCAAGATGGGAACGGCGCGCCCATTCTTAAAGGAATTCGGCGTTGCGGTCCAACCCGGGGGCCGCCCCAGCGGCATGGCCGCCATGCATCAGGGCGCGAAGCGCGTCACCGCATAATTGGCCATTTCATTGGCGGTGTGGCTCTCTCCCATGACGACGCGGTCGACGCCGTGGCGCTTGAGCCATTCGGCCTCGTCGCGGCTGTGCGTCCGCGCGACGATGTCGAGCGCCGGATTGACGGCACGGGCCGCGGCAAGGATGCGCCGCACGGCGCTCTTTTCGGGAACGGCGATCACCAGGAGCCGGGCGCGCTCGGGTCCGGCGGCTTCGAACACCTCGGGCCAGGCCGCGTCGCCGTAGATCACCGGCACGTGCTCGCGCCGCAGGCGCTGGGCAAAACGCAGATCCTGCTCGATGACGATGTAGGGCACCGCTTGGGCGCGCAACGTCGCGGCGATCGCGCTGCCGACGCGGCCGTGGCCGATGATGATGGCGTGGCGGTCGAGCCTTGGCAGCGCGTGACGGCGGCGGATTTCGTGCCGGCCGGCGTGCCAGCGTCGCAGGAAGCGAAGATTGTCGAGCGGCGTCGCCAGCGCTTGGGCGAGATGCAGCATGACCGGCTGCAGCAGGATCGAGATCAGCGCGGCGGCGAGGACGAGGCTCCGTCCGTCGCCCGTCAGCAATCCGCGTCGCGCCGCGGTACCGCTCAGGATGAACGAGAATTCGCCGATCTGCGCGAGCAGCGCGGCGACCTCGAGCGCGCCGCGCGGTGCGGCGCTCATGGCGAGCAGGACGAGCAGCGTGATGATCGCGTTGCCGACGATGACGGCGAGACTCACCGCGGCAACTTCCATCGGTGCGCGCAGCAATACGCCGGGATCGAACAGCATGCCGACCGAGACGAAGAACAGCACCGTGAAGATCTGCTGCACCGGCACGGATTCGCCGGCCGCCTGATGGCTGACGTCGGACTCGGCAATGATAACGCCGGCGAAGAAAGCGCCCAGCGCCGGCGACACGCCGACCAGGGCGGCGGCGAGATAGGCGATGCCCAGCGCGGCGACGATCACGGCGAGACGGAACAGCTCGCGCGAGCCGTCGCGCGCGGTCAGCGTCAGGATCCACGGGATGAGCCGCCGTCCGAGCGGCAGCATCACGGCGGCGAAGACCACGGCGGCGGCGACTTTGATCGCACTCGCGGCGAGCGCGCCGTGTGCCGCGGCGAAGGCCGACGGCGGGCCGCCCGGAAGCACGACCAGAACCAGCACGACGACGAGGTCCTGCATCACCAGCCAGCCGAGCGCGATCCGTCCGGCTTCGCTCGCCAGGTGGCCGCGCTCCTCGATGTTGCGCGTCGCTACGACCGTGCTGGCGACCGCCAGACACATTGCCAGTGCCGCCGACGGCTCTGCGGCGAAGCCGATCAGCCGCGCGACGCCGAAGCCGAGCGCCGCCGAGATGGCAATCTGGAGCAACGCGCCTGGCACCGCGACGCGCCACACCGCGCGCAGGTCGGCGAGAGAAAAATGCAGGCCGACGCCGAACAGCAGAAGCACGACGCCGATCTGGGCGAGGTCCTCGACGGCACGCTGATCGGCGACGAATCCCGGCGTCGACGGTCCGACGACGACGCCGGCCAGCAGATAACCGACGATCGGCGGCAGCCGGAGCGCGCGTGCGGCGAGGCCGCCGACATAGGCAACCGCGAGGCCGAGCAGCAGCGTGACGACGAGCGACGGCGCGCTTTCCATCGCGGAAAACAATGCCGGACCCCGCTGCTATTAGCCAGCGTGCCGGCCGGGTCGCGCGCGACTCGCTTAGGCCTGCGCCTCGAGCAGCGCGAGCAGGCCCTTGAGCAGATCGATCGGCCGCGGCGGACAGCCGCGGATGTGGAGATCGACCGGCACAGCGGCACCGACGCCGCCGGCAACACAGGCCGGACTGCCGGCAAATAGGCCGCCGTCGACCGCGCAGTCACCCACCGCGACGACCCATTTCGGATCGGGCGTCGCGCGATAGGTCCGCTCCAGCGCTTCGCGCATGTTGTGGGTCAGCGGTCCGGTCACCAGCAGCACATCGGCATGACGGGGCGAAGCGACGAAGCGCAGGCCGAAGCGCTCGAGATCGTAGAACGCGTTGTTGAGCGCGTGAATCTCGAGCTCGCAGCCGTTGCACGAGCCAGCATCGACTTCGCGGATCGACAGGCTGCGACCGAGTCGACGCCGCGCCGATCGATCGACCGCCTGCGCGAGCTCCGCCGTCGCCGCGTCGTCGGGCGCGGGTGCGCCTTCCGTGAGCGGCGCGTGGATCATGCCTTGGAAGATGTGCTTGCGCATGTCCGGTTCAGAGATCGTGGCCCGAGTAGGAGCAGTTGAACGATTTGTTGCACAACGGGAAATCGGCGACGATGTTGCCTTCAATCGCGGCTTCGAGCAGCGGCCACTGGAACCAAGACGAGTCGCGCAGGTGACAGCGCGCGATCCTGCCGTCGTCGCCGAGCCGCAGCCAGACCAGCACGTCGCCGCGGAAGCCCTCGACGAGCGCCAGGCCTTCGCTGGCATCGCGTGGCAGATCGACGCGCGTCGCGCCGTCCGGCAGGCGATCGAGGATCTGCTCGACCAGATCGAGGCTCTGCTCGACCTCACGGATGCGGATCCAGACGCGGGCGTTGACGTCGCCGTCGCCGCGCTTCGACACGGTGAAGCGGAGCTGGTCGTAAGGCGCATAGGCGAGATCGCGCCGCGCGTCAAAGTCGCGGCCCGACGCGCGGCCGACATAGCCGCCGGCGCCATATTGCCGCGCCAGCTCTGGCCGGAGATAGCCGGTCGCGACGGTGCGATCCTGCAGCGACGCGGTGTCGTCGTAGAGCTTGATCAGCGCTGGGAAACGCCGCCGCGCCTCCGCCACGAGGGCGCGGATCGCGGCGCTACCGTCAGGCGCAAGATCGCGCGCGACGCCGCCGGGCACGACGCCGTCGCGCATCAGCCGGTGACCGAAGGCCGCGTCGGACGCGCGCAAGACCTGCTCGCGCAGCACGCCGGTATGCGCGTGCATCAGCGCGAAGGCCGCGTCGTTGCAGATCGCACCGATGTCGCCGAAATGATTGGCCAGACGCTCGAGCTCGGCCATCAGCGCGCGCAGCCAAATGGCGCGCGAGGGCGCGTCGATTGCGAGCGCCGCTTCGGCGGCGCGGGCGAAGGCGATGGCATAGGCGACCGTGCTGTCGCCCGAAACGCGGCCGGCGAGTTGCGCGCCGCGCTCGAGCGTCGCGCCCGCCATCAATCCTTCGATACCCTTGTGGGCGTAGCCGAGCCGCTCTTCGAGGCGTACGACCGTCTCGCCGCCGGCCGTGAAGCGGAAATGGCCGGGCTCGATGATGCCGGCGTGGACCGGTCCGACCGGTATGCGATGTAGGCTCTCGCCTTCGGCCGGGCGGAACTCATAGGGCGCGGCGGCATCTGGCCGCGAATGAGGCCACTTGCCGTGATCGAGCCACGGTCGCGCGTCGCTCGCGCCCTCCGCTATCAGGCCGTAGAGGTCGCGCATCGCGCGTTCGAGCCGCTGCGCCGGTGGATGCACGGCAGCGACCGATGGAAAGCGGCCACTGGGACAGGCGAGGCTCAACACCGCGACGTCGCCGCTCTCGCCGTCGCGCAGCGCCATGTGCGCCGCGTCGCGCTCGCCCCACAAGCCGAGGAGCGTCGCGCGCTCGTCGGCGAGCGCATGGGCGGCCTGCATCCAGGTCGCCGCGTCAACGACCGCGCGCGGCGCCGGTCGATGAGCGGCGACGCGCTTTCCCTTGGCGAGGAGTTCGCTCAAAACCGTCATGGCGCGCTATCCGAGCAACTGTGAGACATGCTGGAACCAGGCGACGAGCTGCGGCGGCAGATAGAGGCCGGCCGCCAGCACCAGCGCCAAATGCGCGAAGAGCGGCCCGTAGGACGCCTTGACCGGATGGGTTTCGCCGCGCGGCTCGCCGAAGGCGATGCCGTTCAGGCGCAGGAACAACGCGCCAAACGCGACGAGCAGGCCGAACACCAGCGGAATCGCCAAGAGCGGCGCGCGTGCGAAGGTCGAGCTCACCACCAGGAACTCGCTCATGAAGATGCCGAGCGGCGGCAGGCCGGCGATGGCGACGACGCCGGCGACCAGGCTCCAGCCGAGCCAGGGATGAGTCTCGGTCAGGCCGCCGATATCGGCGATGCGCTGCGTGCCCTTGGCCTGCGCGACGTGGCCGACGGCGAAGAAGATGCCCGACTTGGTCAGGCTGTGCATCGTCATGTGCAGCAGGCCGGCAAAATTCGCCAGCGGCCCGCCCATGCCGAAGGCGAAGGTGATGATGCCCATGTGTTCGATCGACGAATAGGCGAAGAGCCGCTTGATGTCGCGCCGGCGGTAGAGCATGAACGCGGCGAAGATCAGCGACACGAGACCCATCGTCACCATCAGCGGTCCCGGCGCGACCGCCGCCGCATTGGCCGTCATCAGGATCTTGAAGCGCAGCACGGCATAGAGCGCGACGTTGAGCAGCAGGCCCGACAGCACCGCCGAGATCGGCGTCGGGCCCTCGGCGTGCGCGTCGGGCAGCCAGGCGTGCAGCGGCGCGAGGCCGACCTTGGTGCCATAGCCCAACAGCAGGAAGATGAAGGCGACGTTGAGCAGCGCCGGATCGAATTTGGCGGCGTGCGCGACGAGCTTGGTCCACACCATGGCGTCGAGACCTTCGCCGATCACCGGCTGCGCCGCGACATAGACCAGAATGGTGCCGAACAGCGCCAGCGCGATGCCGACGCTGCCGAGGATGAAATATTTCCACGCGGCTTCGAGCGCCTCGTGCGTGCGGTAAATGCCGACCATCAGCACCGTGGTCAGCGTCGCGGTCTCGATCGCCACCCACATCAGGCCGATGTTGTTGGCCATGAGCGCCACGTTCATCGCACACATCAGCAGCTGGTACATCGCGTGATAGAAGCGCAGATAGGTCGGCGTCAGTCGGCCGGTCTCGAGCTCGTGGCCGACATAGCTGGCGCTGAACACGCTCGTCGTAAAGCCGACGAAGGTGTTGAGCGCGATAAAGACGACGTTGAGATCGTCGACCAGGAGATAGGGTCCGGGCGCCGGATGCCGCGTGAACAACAGCGCCAGCGCTGCGAGGAACGTCAGCAGCGTCGCCGCGACGTTGAGCCGCGCCGTCAGCCGATAGCCGGGCAGCAAAGCCAGCAGCGCCGCCGCCGCGAGCGGAATCAGCAGCACCAGCTCGACGCGGGCGAGCGCGAATCCGGTCATCGGCGTTCTCCACGAAACTGGTCGAGTGCCGCGACGTCGACGGTGTCGAAGCGCTCGCGGATGCGGAACAGGAAGATGCCAATGACGATGAAGGCGATCAGGATCGAGAACGCGACGCTGATCTCAACCACAAGCGGCATGCCTTTGGCGCCGGTCGCGGCCAGCACCAGGCCGTTCTCCAGCGACATGAAGCCCACCACCTGGCTCACCGCGTTGCGCCGCGTCACCATGATGAGCAGGCCGAGCAGCACGACGGCGAGCGCGAAGGCGAGGTCCTCGCGCGCGATCGGCGTCGCCTCGGTCGTGACCCGCAGCATCACCACCATCGACAGCGCGACCAATGCCATGCCGGCGAGCATGGTCGGGCCGATGCCGACGACGGTTTCGATCTCGCGATGGATGCCGAGCCGCTCGACGATACGGCGCAGCGCGACCGGGATGATGATCGCCTTGAAGCCGAGCGCGAGCCCGGCGGTCACATAGAGATGCGGCGCATTCTGGATGTTGGCCTGCCACGCGACCGCCAGCGCCAGCACCAGCGCGTGCAGCGCGTAGACGTTGAGCATCGAATAAAGCCGATCCTGGTAGAGCAGCACGAAGCTCACCAGCACGAGGCCGCCAGCGAGGAGATGCGAGGTGTCGAAGGCGAGGTTGGGCATCAGAAGCTTCCCGAGACGAAGCGCAAGAGCGTGCCGAGCAGGCCGAGCATCAGCGCCGCGCCGACGAATTGCGGCACGCGGAAGACGCGCATCTTGGCGATGACGGTCTCGAACACCGCGAGCAGCACGCCTGCGATGGCGAGCTTGAGAACGTATGCACCGGCACCGATGAGCAGCGCGCCGAGCCCGGCTTCGGCGCCGGCGATACCCCACGGCGCGAAGATGCAGGCGATCAGGGACACGTAGAGCAGCAGCTTGAGTGCCGCGGCGAGCTCGATCAGCGCCAGATGGCGGCCGGAATACTCCAGCACCATCGCCTCGTGCACCATGGTCAACTCCAAATGCGTCGCCGGATTGTCGACCGGAATGCGGGCGTTCTCCGCGATGGCGACGATGATGAGCGCGAACAGCGCGAGGCCGAGCGACACGCTCAAGCCAACCGCGGGTGAGTTCATGAAGCCGGCGATGGTCGACAGCTGGGTCGAGCCGGCGATCAGCGCCAGCGTGAACACGATCATCAGCATCGCCGGCTCGGCGAGCGAGGCGATCATCACTTCGCGGCTCGAGCCGATGCCGCCGAAGCTGGTGCCGACGTCCATGCCGGCGAGCGCCAGGAAGAACCGCGCGCTGCCGAGCAGGGCGATGATCGCAATGAGGTCGGCCGACCAGCTGAACTGCAATCCGGTGGCGAAGGTCGGCACCAGCGCCGCCGCCACCCAGGTCGCGGCGAAGATCAGATAGGGCGCGACGCGGAACAGCCAGCTCGCGTTCTCCGCCAGCACGACCTCTTTCCGGATCAGCCGCGACAGATCGCGATAGGGCTGGATGATCGAGGCGCCGCGGCGGCGTGTCAGCCGCGCCTTGGCCTTGCGCACGAGGCCGACCAAGCCCGGCGCCAGCAGCAGCACCAGGAGCATCTGCGCGAATTGCACGGCAAGGTCGTGGATCAGAGCCATATCGCCAGCACCAGCAGCAGGATGACCAGCAGGGCGAAGACGAGGCTCAGGTATTTGCGGATGGTGAGGAACTGGAACTGGTTGAGGCGCCCGGCGGTGGTCGCGACCGCGACCTCGATCGGCGCGTAGAACCAGTCCCACACCAGGTCGTGCAGGCTGACGCGCAGCACCGCCGGCCGCGCGTCGCCGGGCGGCGGCATCTCGACGCGCTCGCGCGCGCGGAAGGCGAGGGTGCCGTAGACGCGACGGATCGGCTGGGCGAAGCTCGCGGCGGTGTATTGCGTCATCGGGCTCGGATCGGGCGTGCCGCAATCCCATGCCGCCGAGCGCCTGAGCGCGTGCGACGCGAAGCGGTGGATCGCCATCGCCGTGGTCAAGCCGGCCAGGCCGATGAACACGAAGACGAGGAGCCCGTCATAGGAGCTGCGGCTCGCCGCGATCGGCACGATGGTGAGCCAGGGGTCGCTCGCCTGGACCGGCATGCGGCTGCCGATGAGCGCCTGGCTCACCGGCGCTAACGCGTCGATGACGAAGCCGGGCAGGATGCCGGCAAGCAGGCAGAGCGCGGCGAGGATGAACATCGCCGCCAGCGAGAAGCGGTCGGTCTCTTTCGCCTGCGCGGCGACCGGCGTGCGCGGTCGGCCGAGGAAGGTTACGCCATAGGCCTTGACGAAGCACGCCGCCGCCAGCGCCGCCGACAGCGCGAGCAGCGCGCCGACGCCCGGCACCAGGATCTTCAAGCCCCATTGCGGCACCACCGGACTCAGCAGGATCGCCTGGAAGGTGAGCCACTCGGAGACGAAGCCGTTCAACGGCGGCAGTGCCGAGATCGCGGCGCAGCCGACCAGGAACGCGAACGCGGCATAGGGCATGCGGTGGATCAGGCCGCCGAGATGCTCCATGTCGCGCTCGCCGGTCGCGGTCAGCACCGATCCGACGCCGAAGAACAGCAGGCTCTTGAACAGCGAATGGTTGAAGACGTGGAACAGCGCCGCGGTCAGCGCCAGTGCGGCGGCGAGCGGCATGGCGTTCGCCTTGAAGCCCAATGCCAATCCGATGCCGATGAAGACGATGCCGATGTTCTCGACCGTGTGATAGGCGAGGAGCCGCTTCAGATCGTGCTGCATCAGGGCATAGAGCACGCCCATCACCGTGGTGATGCCGGCTAGCGCGAGCACCGTCATGCTCGACCACCAGCTCGGCGCGCCGAGCAGATCGAGCACGATGCGGATGAAGCCGTAGACCGCGACCTTGGTCATGACGCCGCTCATCAGCGCCGAGACGTGGCTCGGCGCCGCCGGATGGGCGAGCGGCAGCCAGACATGCAGCGGCACCAGGCCGGCCTTCGATCCGGCGCCGAGCAGCGCCAGCGTCAGCACCAACGCCGCGATCAGCGGCCCATGATGACCCGCGCGCATGACCTCGAAGGCATAGCCGCCGTTCGGTCCCGCGAGCAGGCCGAAGGCGAGCATCAGCGCGAAGGTGCCGAAGCTCGCCATCACCAGATAGATGTAGCCGGCGCGGCGGTTGTCGGCGTCTCGGTGATGCGCCATCACCAGCGCCCACGAAGTCAGCGACATGAATTCCCAGCACAGCAGGAACGTGAACGCGTCGTCGGCGATCACGACGAGGTTCATTCCGGCGAGGAACGCCGGATAGAACGGCAGCACGCGCTGTGGCGCTTTCTCGTGCGTGCCGTAGCCAAGCGCATAGAGGCTCGCGGCGCCGCCGCCGAGATCGACGACGACGAGAAAGAACGCGGCCAGCGCGTCGATGCGGAAATGCGCGCCGATCCAGGGCAGCGCCAGCGGCAGCACCAGCGTCGGTGCCGCGGCGTTGCTGAGCAGCAGCGCGAGCGCGGCGACCAGCGCGACGGCGCAGGCGGCAAGGCTCATGCCATAGACCAAAGGCGTGCCAGCATGCGTGCGCGCCGTCGCGACGCCGAGAACCGACGCGATCAGCAGCGCGGCGACACAGGCGAGAACGACGACGAGGATCATGCGGCGCTAGCGCTCCGATGCAATGAAAACCTCGCCCCATTTCAGGCGGAGAGAGCGGAGCACAGCAGTCGCTTCGCAAACCCAAAACGACCCTCGCCCCCGCGAGGGGGAGAGGGCAGGGTGAGGGGGTGAAGCGCTGTCGTTGGCGTTGGTCACGTCTAACTCTTAACTCTGCCGCGCTGCTTTGAGTCGCACGCCGCGACCACCGCCGGAGCTGGCGACACCTTCGCCGATGAGCTCGATACCGGCGGCATCGAGCGCGCCGACGAGCTTCGTCAGGGAGTCGACATTGCCGCGGATGACATCCTCGCTCGCTTCCATGCGCTGGATGGTCGGCAGCGACAGGCCCGAGAGGTCGGCGAGCTTGCGCTGATCGATGCCGAGCAGCGCGCGCGCGGCCCGGAGCTGGGCGGCGGATATCACGGTTCAGCCATGGAAAGTGAGGTCTGAGACATCACTTGTCATGGATAAACCCTGATGTGTGCGACGCACAAGGACAAACTGCGCGACTGCCTGTCGCGGGGGCGACCTTTCGATGCCGAGCGTACGCGCGCCAGAAAGACCTACGACCCAAACGCGTGTATGGCGCTTCTAATCTTCGGCAGATCGGAAGCGATAAATTGGTTCCACGCGACGGAAAGTTTGAGTTGAACGGCCTCGATGTCCTGTTCAGCCAAATCGCTAGCGGTTGCGAATCGCTTTGACCAAATTGTGTTCCAGCGCGCCGAAAGAGACTGCGTGCTTGGCTTGAAAAGCTCAGAATGGGATTTCGCAAAATCATACAAGCGCTGTCGAATGGCGTTCTCACCAGGACCAATGATGAGCCGGAGCTGGACCTTGTCTCGGTCACTCACAAATTCAAAAAGCAAGATTCGCTTACTTGCGGTCCAGCTTCCGTCGCCACTTAGGAACGCGCCACTTGACCATTCCTTAGCCGCGAATTCTATGTAGCTCTTGGAGGAGTGATCGAGGACTAATTCGTCGCGCTGGGTAATGAGATTATCTAATGTTTTCTTCACGGTGAGGAGAAAATCAGGCCGCTGCTCAAATATGTAATCGAGCGCAGTTCGATGCGTGGTGTAGATACGGCGTGCAAGGATCGCCAACTCGCTCTCGTCCATGAAATGCCTCCTCAGTAATTCGACGTAGTGCTGCATCAGTACCGCGGCGTCCTGCGGCAGTGCAGTGCTGCGACGCTCCAACAATTCCTGAACTACATCACAAATCGTTCCGTATGAGAGCGCAACGTATCGCTGGTGCGATGGCTCGCCCCCTCTATGGTCAGATACAGAAACAGGCCTCGGTAGGTCGGATATCGAGCACTTATACGATCAAAATAACGTGCGAGTTGATTTGAGTGCTCTGCTGAATCAACTTTATTTTCTATGACAAAGAAGAATTTATTCTCGTGGTTGACGACAAGGATGTCTGTCTAATCGTCTTCTCGCTCGACATTAGAGCCATCAAGATTCCATACGCCTAGCTCAAGGGCGCTAACGTCCGATTGGTTCGCTTTGGCGCGCAAGACAGCTCGCTGCGCGAGCCGCTTCAGAAACAGGTCTCGCAAGCCGTGGCTCGCTGATGGATCCAGTAACCACGAAAGAAAATCGGAATGCCTACGCTCCGATCGAACAGCTCCCGCAGCTTCAAAGAAATTCAGCTTGCTAAGCTTGTCCTCGAGATTACTGAGGTCGGTGTCATCGAGGATGAGGGATTGAAGCGCTTGTTCGACGCTTGGCCGTGAGGAAGCTGACTCGTCAAGCACAGCAACTTCGAACCCACCTTCTTGACTAGCAGGCTGCTGAAAAACTCTGATGCGAAGCCGAATCACGCAACATAAGAATCATCGAGAGCCCTCTCGCGAATCGTTCTTGCGTGAACTGGTCGCCATGCGAATCAATGTTGCGTCTTCTCGCGTCCAAAAACGTTTTTCAGCAGCCTGCTAGGCCATTTGCCTCCTGGCCACCCGAAAAGCCATCAACAGACAGGCCAGTGGCGAGTGATACAATCTTTTTGACCGGATAAAGCTGGCCGTCAGAACGAATGGCGTATTTGTGGTTCTGGTTACGCTCCCAATCTACCCAGTCCGACGAGCGACGAAATTCTGCATCAAATCGCGACATTGCCTCGCGAATCTTCTCCGCGGTTACAGAAGGCAATGCCACGCGAAACGCGCCGTCCGCTTGGCAGTATCGCTTATCCCGCCGCCTGCACCGCGCGGCGTGCCATCACGCCGACGAGATGCGCGCGGTATTCGGGACTGGCGTGGATGTCGCCGTTGAGCCCGTCCTGCTTTTGCGCGATCGACTTGATCGCGTCGGCGGAGAAATTCTTCGACAGCGCCGCTTCCATGTCCTTCTGGTGGAAGACGCACGGCCCCGCGCCGGTCACCGCCACGCGCACGCCCTCCTTGGTCTTCGCCACGAACACGCCGACGATGGCGTAGCGCGACGCCGGATTGGGGAACTTCATGTAGGCGGCCTTTTCGGGCATCGGGAAGCTCACCGCCGTCACGATCTCGCCGGGCTGGAGCGCGGTCTCGAACATGCCTTTGAAGAATTCGTCGGCCGCGATCTTGCGCTTGTTGGTGATCACCGTCGCGTTGAGCGCGACGACGGCTGCGGGATAATCCGCCGCCGGATCGTTGTTCGAGATCGAGCCGCCGAGCGTGCCGCGGTTGCGCACCGCCGGATCGCCAATGTGGGAGGCGAGATGGGCGAGGGCGGGGATCGCTTTCTTCACCTCGGCCGATTCCGCGACTTCGACGTGCCGCGTCATCGCGCCGATGACCACCGCGTTGCCTTCGCGCTTGATGCCCTTGAGCTCGGTCAGGCCGTTGAGGTCGACGAGATCGCTCGGCTTGGCGAGGCGCTGCTTCAAGGTGGGGATCAGCGTCATGCCGCCGGCGACCAGCTTCGCCTCGGACTTCTGCGTAATCTGCGCCGACGCATCCGCGACGTTCTTGGCCTTGTGGTATTCGAAGTTGTACATCGCTTGGCTCTCCCTGTTCCTAGGCGGCCGCCTTGCGGCCGTTGATGGCGCGCCACACCCGCTCGGGCGACGCCGGCATTTGCAAATCACCGACACCGACGGAACTCAGCGCGTTCAGCACCGCGTTCATCACCGCGCCCGGCGCGCCTATTGCTCCCGCTTCACCACAACCTTTGACCCCCAAGGGATTGTGCGTGCACAGCGTCGCGTGCGTGGCGACCGCGAACGACGGCAGATCGCCTGCGCGCGGCATGCGGTAGTCCATGAACGAGCCGGTGACGAGCTGGCCGCTTTCGGGATCGTAGCGGCACTCCTCGAACAGCGCCTGGCCGATGCCCTGCGCCAGGCCGCCATGCACCTGGCCTTCGACGATCATCGGATTGACGATGCGGCCGAAATCGTCGGCGGCGGTGAACTTGATGAGCTCGACGATGCCGGTGTCGGGATCGATCTCGACCTCGGCGACGTGCGCGCCCGACGGGAAGGTGAAGTTCTTCGGGTCGTAATAGGCGGTCTCGTCGAGGCCGGGCTCGAGCGTCTCGAGCGGATAGTTGTGCGGAATGTAAGCCGCCAGCGCGATCTCGCCGAAGGTCTTGGATTTGTCCGTCCCCGCGATGGTGAATTTGCCGTCCTTGAATTCGATGTCGGCCTCGGCCGCCTCGAGCAGGTGCGCCGCGATCTTCTTGCCCTTGGCCTCGACCTTGTCGAGCGCCTTGACCAGCGCCGAGCCACCGACGGGCAGCGAGCGCGAGCCGTAGGTGCCCATGCCGAACGGCGTCTTCGCCGTGTCGCCATGCACGACGTCGACCTGATCGATGGGGATTCCCAATCGCTCCGCAACAACTTGAGCGAAAGTGGTCTCGTGGCCCTGGCCATGGCTGTGCGTGCCGGTGAGCACGGTGACCGAGCCGGTCGGATTGACCCGCACGGCCGCGACCTCGTAGAGGCCGGCGCGCGCGCCGAGCGCGCCCGCCACCGCCGAGGGCGCGACGCCGCACGCCTCGATATAGGTCGCGAGGCCGATGCCGCGCAGCTTGCCGCGCTTCTTGGCGTCGTCGCGTCTTTTATTGAAGCCCGGATAATCGGCCGCCTTCAGCGCCATGTCGAGCGTGCTGAAATAATCGCCGCTGTCATAAGCGAGCGCGACCGGCGTTTGATAGGGGTACGCATCTTTCGGGATGAAGTTCTTGCGGCGCAGCTCGGCCGGATCGATCTGGATCTCGCTCGCCGCCTTGTCGACCACCCGCTCGAGCAGATAGCTCGCCTCCGGCCGTCCGGCGCCGCGATAGGCGTCGACTGGCACGGTGTTGGTGAACACGCCCTTGACCTCGGCGTAGATCGCCGGAGTGGTATATGTCCCTGCAAGGAGCGTCGCGTAGAGATAGGTCGGCACCGCCGCCGCAAAGGTCGAGAGATAGGCGCCGAGATTGGCCAGCGTCGACACGCGCAAGCCCAGGAATTTGCCGGCGTGGTCGAGCGCAAGCTCGGCATGCGTGACGTGGTCGCGGCCGTGCGCGTCGGAGAGGAAGCTCTCGCTGCGCTCCGCCGTCCACTTGACCGGTCGGCCGAGCTGGGCCGCCGCCCAGGTCACCGCCGCCTCTTCGGCATAGTGATAGATCTTCGAGCCGAAGCCGCCGCCCACGTCGGGCGCGACGACGCGCAGCTTGTGCTCGGGCACGTGCAGCACGAAGGCGCCCATCAGTAGGCGGATGGCGTGCGGATTCTGGCAGGTGGTGAACAGCGTATGCTCGCCGGTGGCGCGGTCGTAGTCGCCGATATAAGCGCGCGGCTCCATCGCGTTCGGCACCAGGCGATTGTTGACGATGTCGAGCTTGGTGACGTGCGTCGCCTTGGCGAAGGCGGCGTCGGCCGCCGCCTTGTCGCCGATGTGCCAGTCGTAGCAGAGGTTGCTCTTGACGCCGTCGTAGAGTTGCGGCGCGCCGGGCTTCACTGCGGCGTCGACCGCGGTGACCGACGGCAATTCTTTGTAGGTAACCTCGACCAGCTCGGCAGCCTCTTCGGCCTCCGCCTTGCTCGCGGCGATGACGACGGCGACCGGGTCGCCGACATGCCGCACCTTGCCGGTGGCGAGTACCGGATGCGGCGGCTCCGCCATCGGCGAGCCGTCCTTGTTCTTGACGCCCCAGCCACAGGGCAGGGTGCCGATGCCGGCCTTCACCAGATCGGCGCCGGTATAGACCGCGACCACGCCGGGCGCGCCGGCGGCGCGCTTCACGCCGATGCTCTTGATCTCGGCATGCGCGTGCGGGCTGCGCACGAACACGGCGTAGACCTGGCCGGCGCGGTTGATGTCGTCGGTGTAGTGACCCCTGCCGGTGAGGAAGCGAAAGTCTTCCTTCCGCCTGACCGGATCACCAATAAGCCGCGGGCTCATGGCTGCGCCTTCGCCATGGCCTCCGCACCGGCTTTGATCGCCTTGACGATGTTGTGATAGCCGGTGCAGCGGCAGAGATTGCCTTCGAGCCACTCGCGGATCTGCTGTTCCGACGGGTTCTTGTTGTGCTTCACCAGGTCGAGCGCGCTCATCACCATGCCGGGCGTGCAGTAGCCGCATTGCAATCCATGGTGCTCGCGGAACGCCGCCTGCATCGGATGGAGATCGTCGCCGTTGGCGACGCCCTCGATGGTCTTGACGTCCGCGCCCTCGCATTGCACCGCGAGGATGGTGCAGCTCTTGATGCCGTCGCCGTTGACGTGCACGACGCAGCAGCCGCATTGGCTGGTGTCGCAGCCGACATGGGTGCCGGTCAGGCCGAGCGTCTCGCGCAGGAACTCGACGAGCAGCGTGCGCGGTTCGACGTTGCCGGACATCTTCTTGCCGTTCACCGTCATGGTGACGTTGGGCATTTTCGGAACCTCCTCTGTGGCGGCGCGGGGGGCGCGCGGTCTTATTGGTTGCGGGGATTGTCGTGCCGGAAATCGGCCCGGGTCAAGCGTCAGCGGGCGAAGAAATAGAGCATCGCCGCGACCAGCGCCGCCAGGATCGCCGCCCAGACCACCGGCGGCAGGCGCATGCCCGCGGCCGGCATCGGCGCCGGCGTGGACACGGGCGGCTTGGGCGCAACCTCGGGTACCGCCGGCGCCGGCGCACCCACGATCGCGGCGAACTTGGCGAAGAAATCGTCGGCGTATTTGCGCGCCGTGCTGTCGATCAGCCGCGAACCGATCTGCGCGAGCTTGCCGCCGACCTGCGCCGTCACCTTATATGTCAGTTTGGTGGCGTCGCCGTCGGGCGTCAGCCGCACTTCGGCGCCGCCCTTGGCGAAGCCGGCAACGCCGCCCTGGCCCTCGCCGCTGATCTTGTAGCCATTCGGCGGATCGAGGTCGGACAGCGTAACCTTGCCGCCGAACCGCGCGCTCACCGGGCCGACGCGCGCTAGCACCTTGGCGGTGAACTCGGTCGGCGAGGTCTTCTGCACTTCCTCGCAGCCGGTGATGCATTGCTTGAGGATGTCGGGATCGTTGAGTGCGTCCCACACCTTCTTCTGCGGCGCAGTGATGCGGTATTCGCCGGTCATGTCCATGGCGGCCACCCCTGGTTTTTTTGCGGGCTGACCGTAGCGCCCGCATCGCGTGCCGACAAGCGCGCGGTCCGCCGGGTAGTGCCTTAGTTTGAAATCTCGGCGTCTATTTTGGCACGCTGAAAATCGCGATGCGCGTCCTACCCTTGTTGACGGTTCCGAGAAGGGTACCGGCAAAGATGCGCTTCCGCCCCTTGATCGTTACTAGGCGCCAGCCGCTCCCGGCCATGCGCTCTCCCTTCCTCGCCTTTTGCCCTTTGATTGTAATGATGGCCATGTTTTTCCTCCCTCCGCTGTCGCTATATTAGCCCCATGCCCAAGGGACCCCAAGGTCAGAAGCGCCCCGCCGACGTGATCGGCACCGCCGTCATGGTGATGAAGATCGCGACTGGCGAGATTGAGGATACCAAGCGCGATCCTGGCAAGGAATATGCCCGAAAGGGCGGCCTGAAGGGAGGCAAGGCGCGGGCTGCCAGCCTATCGAAAAAGCGCCGGTCCGAGATCGCGCGGAAGGCCGCGGCGAAACGGTGGAAGAGTTAGAGGTCACCGCCTAAACAGGTCCTGCTGCGCGCCGAAAGCACGCTGAATATGGGCCTCGTATTGCTCGGCCGTATCGGAGACTTGAGCAATTCCTAATGTCTGTCCAAGCTGTATCCTGAGCGCCTTGACGCCTATTTCGGACAGGAATTGGTGCAGTCTTTTCCAGCGTTCATGGCTGGCCGCGCGTAGCGCCTGGGTAAGTTCATAAATCTTCCCGTTACTCTTGGCGAGCGGCTCGTATACATGCTCGATGGTCAGATGCTTGAACTTCCAAGGCTTGTTCTTCTGCGGCTTTGGCAGTCTGTATAGGCGATACCATTCTGCATATAGCTGGTCCGGAAACTCCTTTTCGTACTCTCTGGCTTCCTCGCGCACGTAGAACTTGAAGGCTTCAATGATCTCTTGGCGGCTGGCGTCGTATCCTGCCAACGCATATACAAGGTCCCTGATTCCTGCTTTGGCTGATGCACTCAGGATGACGTGTGCCTGTTTCACAACGGCTGGGTTGACTGGTTTGCCGTCTGCCTCGGCACTGATGACTGCCTTACAGATATCGATCAGAATCGTTACGTCGTAGCCGTTCACCTTCGATGGTGGCGGCAAATTTCCGCCCGCCGAGGGACCTTGAAAAATAAGGGGATTTTCTAGTTTTTCCCTCAATTCTCGCCCGACGTAAGGTGCCATCCTTTTACTATTCACGAACATTGGAAGGCGACTGCCACTTATCCCCAAACCTAATGCGGCACCCATCCCACGTTGACTGATGACAGCAGTCTTCATTGGGTCATTCAGGACATAGCAATCAACGTCGATGCCAAACTCTTCTTTGAAACTTCCCTTGTGAGTGGCTTGCGCCCCCCACCTTGCAATCGCGCCATGCTGCGCGATCTCTCTCTTTCGCTCGTCTGACAAAGCAGCGGCGCGGGCTATGCCGCCTTTCTGGCGTCCTGTCGGTTCGTGCTGGTTGTCACTCATTTGCAAGCACTCCAAATTTATGATGCTTGCATCGTTACCCTGACGGCGGCAGAATGCAAGCACAGATTTTTTCTCGTGCTTGCTTAAAAGGTGAAATTAATGCTTGACACTCAAGCAACACGCTCACATATTAGGGGCATGAACAAGCTGCCCCTCGAAACCCGCGTCCAAATCCTCTCGATGCTCTGCGAGGGGGCGTCCATGCGGTCTATCTCCCGCGTGGCGGACGTGAGTCCCAACACCGTGGACAAGCTCCTACGGAAGGCTGGAGAGGCTTGCGCCGCCTATCACGACGAGCATGTCCGCAACGTGACGGCTTCCAAGGTCCAATGCGACGAAATCTGGTCCTTCGTCTACTGCAAGCAAAAGAACGTGCCGACGGCGAAGAAGGCCCCCGAAATCGCGGGCGATCTCTGGACCTGGACGGCAATCGACGCCAATAGCAAGCTTATCGTGTCATGGCTGGTCGGAGATCGCAGCAGCACGGCGGCAATCGCGCTCATGGACGATCTGCGGTCTCGGCTGGCAAACCGCGTCCAGCTAACTACCGATGGCCATAGTGCTTACCTGGAAGCGGTCGAAGGCGCGTTCGGTGGCGACATTGACTATGCCATGCTGGTGAAAATCTACGGCGAAAGCACCGAGGCTGAGAAGCGTTACAGCCCCGCCGAGTGCATCGGCGCACGCAAGACGGACATCGAAGGCAACCCTGATCCCGACTACATCAGCACGTCATACGTTGAGCGGCACAATCTCAGCATGAGGACGTTCATGCGGCGTTTCACGCGCTTGGCGCTCGGCTTCACCAAGAAGGCCGAAAATCACGTCCACATGGTCGCGCTCTACACCGTTTGGTATAATTTCGTGAAGATGCACAAGACGCTGAAAATGACCCCGGCGCTTGCGGCCGGTGTGACAGATCGGCTCTGGTCGGTCGAGGATATCGTAGCGCTGATCGACGCGCGGGAACCGTCACCGAAGAAGCGCGGCTCCTACAAAAAGCGCGCAGCATAGGCTGCCGTGGCATCAATGAACGAGTCGAAATTTCAGTTAGAACGTGTCCCAGGGGCACCAGTTTCGAATGAGGAGATATTGGCTGACATTCGGCGTGTGGCTGAACTCGCTGGTACGAATGTCGTTTCTTACAGACTTTATTCTAAATCCGGGAAATATCATCCGATGACCGCATCGACGCGATTCGGCGGTTGGAATAAAGCCGTCAAAGCCGCTGGTTTGGAGATCGCTAAAGAATTGAACATCACCGACGAACGGCTATTCGAAAACCTGATGCGCCTTTGGCAACATTACGGTCGGCAGCCGCGCTATAGGGAACTTGCTCGTCCGCCTTCTGTTATTTCTAATGGTCCTTACACGCGCCGATTTCGTTCCTGGACGAACGCGCTCGCTCAATTCGTCGAATATGCGAATACTCAAGATACACGACCTCCAAGCTCGACTGAAGCTGCCAGCGGCCACCAAACTGGACGTGACCCTTCGCTCAGAATGCGGTTCCGTGTGATGAAGCGCGACAATTTCTCGTGTCGCGCATGTGGAGCGAGCCCGGCATTAAAGATGGGTCTCGAATTGCAAGTTGATCACATCAAGCCGTGGAGCCGTGGCGGTGAAACGATAGACGAAAATCTCCAGACCTTGTGCGAGTCATGCAATCTCGGAAAAAGTAATGTGCTATAGGTTTTTAGCCGGACGTAGTTTCAAACTGAGGCACTACCGTCCGCCGGGACGGGTTGCATGCCGCGCGCGGCGCTACTGGCCGGGCGGCACGCGCTGCATTTCGGTCCAGCCCGGACCGGGCACCTTCTCGCTGTTGGTGCCGAGGACCTGGCCGCTGTTGTTGATGTATTGGTGGGCGTAGCCGTTATCGAGCGTCTTGGCCGTGCCGGTTTCGGGATTGACGTAGGTCGAGGTGCCGCGCACCGCGTTCTCGTCGTAGCCCTCGATCGCGTTGAACGTGGCGTTGGAGCGCGCCTGGCCGCCCTTCACGATCATGTCGCTGGTCGCGGCCAGCGTGCGGCCGTTCTGGATGATGGCGTTCGACACCACCTGGTTGGTCTGCGCGACGGCGCGACTGGTCTGTGCCGCCGTTTGCTGCTGCCGCGCCGCCCAGCCCGGATCGATGGCGAAACTCGCCACCATGCGGCCGAGCAGGGCATAAGCCGCGGCCGCGCGCGGCCTGGCGGCGACGAAGCCAAGCGCCGATTTCACGTCCCACAGCGTGCTCATCTGGCTGCGCACCAGTTCGGTGGCGGCGAAGACATAGCCGACCGCGGGCGCGCCGCGCAGGGTGCAGCCGAATTGCGCTTCGCCGGCGAGGATCGAGGTGCGGATGCCGTAGGCGGCATAGACCTGATCGATGCCGCGGCTCATATCAGGCCGCGGCCGCGCGCCGACGCGCGACACGCCGGCGCAATCGCGCGCCACGCGCCTGCCGCCCCATTGGGCGGCAAAGGCTTCGCCATTGTAGTACGGCATGATCAGCAACTGCTGGCCGTAGCCGGGATTATAAGTCATGCCCTGGCGCAGGCCCGCGCGCGCCAGGAGCGGCGACGGCACCGTGAAGATCGGGATGCCAAGATCGCCGTAGAACAGGTCGATCGCGCCGTCGGGCGAAATCGCCTGAACGCCGGAGCGGATCTCGACCGTGCTCATACGCCGCGAGCCGCCGGTGACGCGCCAGCCAGCCGGCACGTCGATGGTGAAGGCGTGCTCATTGGGATCGACGAACCGGACCCAGCGCATGGTCGAAGGTTTTGTGGCGGGCGTCGGGATCGCGCGCCACTCTGGCGTGGACGCAGTGGCCTGTACTCGTGCCGCCACCGGCGCACTGGCGGCGGCGAGCGCGACGGTCAGGTCTTGCTGCGTCGTGCCGAAGCGCACGATGTGCAGTGTGACAACGTCGCCTTTGACGTGCCGCGCGAGAATCCGTTCGAGGTCCGCTGCATTCGCCACCGGCTTGCCGTCAGCGACGGTGACGACGTCGCCCGATAACACGCCGGCGCGCGCTGCCGGACCGTCCGGCGTCACGACGTTGACGAATGCGCCTTTCGGCTTGATCAACGAATCGGCGAGCGTCACGCCCAGCCCGTCGTTCTGCTGCGCAACCGCCTGTCCGGCGGCAACGAGAAACACGGCCGCCGCAAAGATTGCCCGTCTCCCCCGCATGGACCCCTCCCTAGCTGAGCGGCAACGCTAGCCCGCTTCGTCCGTCACGGGCAAGCTCGGGGCGGGTTGCGCGCCGCGCGCGGCCTCGGCCATAGTCGTGGCCATGTCGGGGGGACTTCCATACGGCAGCCTGGCCTGGGGCTTGCCGTTCGTCGGCTTGTTGCTCACGCTGGCGATCGCGCCGCTCGGCGTGCCTGCGCTGTGGAACCGCCATTACGGCAAAATCGTCGCGCTCTGGGGGCTGGTCTTCGTCGTGCCCGACGTCGCCCTCGAGGGCGCCGGCGCGTCGTTCGCGCGGCTGCTCGACATGGCGCTCAACACCTACGTGCCCTTCGTCCTGCTGCTCGGCGCGCTGTTCATCATCACCGGCGGCCTGCGCATCCGCGGCGCGCCGCATGGCTCGCCGGGCGTCAACACCGCGCTGCTGGCGCTCAGCACGCTGGCGTCCAGTCTGATCGGCACGCCGGGCGCGTCGCTGCTGATGCTGCGGCCGCTCGTGCGCGCCAATCGCCATCGCACGCGCACCGCGCACGTCTACGTGTTTTTTATCTTCCTGGTGTGCAACGTCGGCGGCGCGCTGACGCCGCTCGGCAATCCGCCGCTGTTTCTGGGCTATCTGCGCGGCGTGCCGTTCTTCTGGCCGGCGCAGCATCTGTGGTTGCCGACGCTGCTGTTGAGTGTCGCGCTGCTGGCGATGTTCTTCGCCATCGATCATTACCTTTTCGGCCGACGCGAGCCCGCTGTGCTGCCCGAGCTCGAGAAGCTGGGCATCGACGGCGCGATCAACCTGCTGCTGCTGCTCGGCGCCGCGATCACCATGATGCTGCGCACCTATTATCCGGTGCCGGGCTCGATCGCAGTGCTCGGCGTCACCTGGAGCTTCGACGACATCATATCGGACGCATTGTTCCTCGCGCTGGCGCTGCTGTCGCTGCGGCTGACCAAGCCGGCGACGCGGCAGGAGAACGCCTTCGTCTGGACGCCGATCGTCGAAGTGTCGATCCTGTTCGCGGCGATCTTCGTCACGCTGGTGCCGATCGACGCGATCATGGCGGCGGGCACGGCAGGGCCGGCGGCGCCGCTCTTGGCGCAGGTCTTCGTCGGCGGCGTGCCCGACAACGCGCTCTTCTATCTGCTGCCCGGTGCGCTGTCCTCGGTGCTGGACAACGCGCCGGCCTATCTGGTGTTCTTCGGCCTCGCCGGCGACAACGCGGCGCTGCTTACCGGCAAGCTCGCGCTGACGCTGGCGGCGATCTCCGCCGGCGCGTCGTATTTCGGCGCCATGACCTATATCGGCAACGCGCCCAATCTGATGGTGAAGTCGGTGGTCGAGAGCTACGGCGTCAAGATGCCCAATTTCTTCGCCTATATCGGCTGGTCCGCGGCGTGCCTGCTGCCGCTCCTGCTGGTGACCGCCTGGGTGTTCTTCCGATGATCCGCACCGTCCTCGTCGCACTTGCACTGCTGGCGACGCCGGCGTTCGCGCAGCCCACGACGCTGCAGACATTCAAGTCGGCGGCGCTGATCATCGACACCGCCAAGGGGCCCCAGCATTTCACCATCGAGCTCGCGTTGACTCCGGCGCAGCAGCAGCAGGGCCTGATGTTCCGCCGGCGCATGGCGGCCAATGCCGGCATGCTGTTCGTCTTCGGGCAGTCGCCGCAGATCATGGATTTCTGGATGCACAATACCTACATCCCGCTCGACATTTTGTTCATCACTCCGGGCGGACGCATCGTCGACCTGCATGAGCGCGCAGTGCCGATGTCGGACGCGATCATCGTCTCCAAGGCGCCGGTGATCGCCGTGCTCGAGCTCAATGGCGGCACCGTCGACCGGCTCGGCATCAAGCTCGGCGACGTCGTGCACGCCGCCGCGCTCGGCAACGCGGCGAATTAGGGCGCGTACTTCCGCGACCGTTCGCTCGCCGCCGGCACCAGGCGCTCGATCGCGGCCGCGGCGAGATTGGCGCCGTCGACGCCGGCCAGCAGCGGCGCCATCCGCTTGGCCGCGTCGCGATAGCCCGGATCGTCGAGTACGGTGCGGACGGCAGCGGCGATGTCGTCGGCGCTAGGATCTTTCGGCAGTGCGCGGCCGGCGCCCCATTCCTGCACCGCGGCACCGACAAACGGCTGATCGTCGGCCAGCGCCGGCGTCAGCACCATCGGCATGCCGTGGCGCAGCGCGCGCATCGCCGTGCCGTGGCCGCCGTGCGTCAGGATCATGGCGGCGCGCGGCATCAGGGCGTCGTGCGATGCATAGCGCAGAATTGCGGCATTCGCCGGCGCTTTCAGGTCGGCGGGATCGACGATGTCGCCGGTGGTCGCGACGACGCGCACCGGCAGCTTGGCGAGAGCGTCGAGCGCGCGCTGCAGCATCATGGGTGAGCGCTGCTCGTGCACCGTGCTGAAGCTCAGCAGCACCAGCGGCGTCGTGTCATTCGCCGGCCATGGCAGCTGCGGCGCGACGGCACGCGTTTCTTCGAGAAGCACCGGTGCGCCGTGACGCAAATTGGCGAGCGTCGTCGTCGCCGCGCCGTCGAGGACGGCCAGCGTGTTGGCGTGGACGAGATCGCGCGCGCCCCACAGTTCCTCGATCGACGACAGCCGGCCGAAGCCTGACTGCGCGCGGCCTTCGCTCTGGCGCGTCAGGTTGCCCTTCCAGGCGTCGTACATGCGGCGGACGAAGGTATGCACGACCACGGCTGTCGGCGTGTTGAACTGCGGCGCGACGTCGAGGGCGGCGCCGAACATTGCGTCGATCACCACGACGTCGGGCGCCTCCTCGCGGACGACCGAGACGAGTTCCTCGCCGACTGCGGGCGAGCCGAGATAGCCGAACACGCGGGGGAGAGGATGCCAGGAAAACTTATCGAGCAGCGCGTAGGTCTGCGTCAGCTCGCGCGCGAGGAGACCGGCGGCGCGCGTTCGGCCGAGCATGTCCGGCCGGCCGGCGAAAACGACCGCGTGGCCGCGATCGCGCAGCGCCCGGCCGATGCCCAGGCTCGGCGGCAGGTTGCCGCCGCCGTCCCAGCATGCCCATAGGATTTTGCTCATGGTTCCCCTCCCTCAGACGAGTGCAGCAATCATCTGGACGGTGATGCGCTCGGCGTCATCACGCTCGAGCTTGAGATCGCGACGCAGCAGCTTCCAGGCATAGACGTCGGTCGCAACGATGAGCGCATGCAGCAGATCCTGCCGGGCGCGGCCGCGGCGCGCGCGCAATTGCGGCGCGAACGCCGTCTCGACCCATTTGCGATGCGCCTGGCGGCCGAGCTCGACCTTCGGCGCCAGCGCCGGATTGCGCAACTCGTCGGCGAGATACTGGATCACCTGGTCTCCGATCGCCTCGTAGTCCTCGATGACCGCCGCCACGGCTGCCGGCACGTCGCCAGCTGGCGACTCGCGACGCCGCCGGTTGGCGGCCGCGTCCATCATCATCAGATAGAGCGCGTCCTTGCTGCCGTAGATGCGCAGCACGGTCTGGACGGTCACGCCGGCGCGGCGCGCCACGTCGTCGAGCGTGAATTCGAACAGGTGCGCGGCATGAAGTGCCAGGACGGCGTCGCGGATGCGTGCCTTGGTCGCCGCTGCCCTGACCGCGCGCAACGCCATCGAATAGCGACGCTTGTGCTTGCGCCCGCGGCCGACGGGAACGGCGGCGATCGTGGTCGCGGGCTGCGTTGGCGCCATATTCATGTTAGCAACATAAACACGAATATATATTCGTGTCAATTAAATTAATACGAATATGGGGCGCCGCTACGGGAACGTCCGAAATCGGCCTTGCCATAACGTAGCGGTTATATAACGTATCGGTTATATGCAGAATCTCGATGCCACCTTCGCCGCCTTGGCCGATCCCGTGCGCCGCGCGATCCTGGCGCGGCTGGCGCAGGGCGACGCCACGGTCGGCGAGCTCGCCGAACCCTTCGCCATCTCGCAGCCGGCGATCTCGCGCCACCTGCGCGTGCTCGAAGCGGCGTCGCTCATCCGGCGCGAGCGGGACGGCCACCACCGCCGCTGCCGGCTCGATGCGCGCGGCCTCGAACGCGCCACCGAATGGCTCGAATTCTACCGCCGGTTCTGGAGCGCGAGCTTCGCCCGGCTCGACCGCTACCTGAAACGCAAGAAGGGAGATCCTCATGCCTGACGCCATTGTCTCTACCGCGACTCTCGAGCTGACGCATCACTTCGACGCCTCGCCCGAGCGCGTGTTCGACGCCTGGGTGACACCGGAGTGGTGCGAATGGTTGGGGCCCGCCGCTGTTTCGAAGTGCGAGGTGGTGACCATGGACGCCCGCGTTGTTGGCCGCTATCACGTTCGCATGCATATGCCGGATCGCGTGCACGACGCCACCGGCGAGTACCGTGAGCTCGATCGGCCGCGGCGCTTGGTCATGACCTTCGACGGCAACAAGGCGCGCTTCGGCGGGTATTTCTCGACCCTGCTCACCGTCACCTTCCGGCCCGACGGCAAGGGCACGCTGATGACCTTGCGCCAGGAAGGATTGCAGCACGGCGAAATGTTCGACGGCTTCAATCAGGGCTGGGCCGGTGCCGGCAATTCGTTCGATCGCTTGGCGGCGCTGTTGGTGCGATAGGCTTGTTTCGTCATCGCGAGGCCACGCAGTGGCCGTGGCGATCCAGCACGGGCAACCGCGCTGGATTGCCGCGTCGGCCTGCGGCCTCCTTGCAATGACGTGAATGCGCGTTACCGCTTCCGCGCGAGCGTCACGCCGTCGCCGATATAGAGCAGCGACAGGTCGATGCGCGTGTCGTCGCGCAGCTTGGCGTTGAGCGCCTTGAGCGCGAGCGTGTCGGGATCGCGCTTGCGGCCGTCGGCGACCGCGCCGCCCCACAGCATGTTGTCGAAGACAATGAGGCCGCTGCCGCGCACCAGCTCGAGTGCGCGCTCGTAATAGGCGTCGTAGTTTTCCTTGTCGGCATCGATGAAGACGTAATCGAAGGTGCCGGCGCCGCCCGATGCAAGCAGCGCCTTGAGCGTGTCGAGCGCCGGTGCGAGGCGAAGCTCGATCTTGTTGTCGATGCCGGCCTCGGCCCAATAGCGCTTGGCGACCGCCGTGGTCTTCTCATTGACGTCGCAGCAGATGAGCTTGCCGTCGGCGGGCATGGCGGTCGCCACCCACAGCGCGCTGTAGCCGGTGAAGGTGCCGATCTCGAGGCCGCGCCGCGCGCCGACGAGCGTCACCAGGAACGCCAGGAACTGACCCTGCAGCGGCGGAATCTGCATGCCGGCGCCCGGCATCTTCGCCGTCTCCGCGCGCAGCCGCGCCATCAGCTTGGTCTCGCGCGACGACACCGACAGCATGTAGTCGTAGAGCTTGGGCGTGAGGTCGAGCAGGCGAACGGTCATGCGGAGCCTCGCTTTCCGGCGCTGTCCTTGCGCTTTTCCGCCGAAGCGTATAGCAAATTCCGGCCTTCGGGGCGTAGCTCAGCCTGGTAGAGCACCTGCTTTGGGAGCAGGGGGTCGCACGTTCGAATCGTGTCGCCCCGACCATTGAGAGAGGTTTCGATGCCGCACGCGCGGATCTATCGACCGAGCAAAAGCGCCATGCAGTCGGGCCGCGCGCCGACCAAGACGTGGCTCTTGACCTACGAGGTCGCGACGCCGCGCCTGCCCGATCCACTGATGGGCTGGACCAGCGCCGCCGACACGCTCAACGAGGTCAACCTGCGCTTCGAAACGCTCGACGAGGCGGTTGCCTTCGCCAAGAAGAACGGCATGGACTACTCGGTGATCGAGCCGCACGAACCCAGATTCAGACCCAAGAGCTATTCCGACAATTTCCGCTGGCAGCGTCCCGTCTGACCGCGGATGATCGCCCGATGCGCCCATAGCTCAGGGGATAGAGCAGCCGCCTTCTAAGCGGCAGGTCGCTGGTTCGAATCCAGCTGGGCGCGCCACCCTATGCCGAAGCTTCGGGTGGCACACGATGTCGGACGAGTGCCTCAGTGGTTGAAGACGGACGCAAGCAACATCAATCCCGCGACAGCAAGGATCGCGAGAGCGATGCCGGCAAACGTACTTAATTGTGACGTGCGCGGAGCTGCACCAGGCGGCGCGGTCCCGTCACCTTCGTCCCAGTGGCGTGTTGGCGATCGGTAGCTAATCCCACTGCCGGGGAGGCCTAGCGTCGTTCGCGTTCCACGCTTCGATATGTTGAGTGTCGCGCCGCGACCACCAATTGAGGTCGAAATACCGGACTTTGAAACGTTGAGCGATATGCCTGGCGCAATTCGTATACGTCGGCGAAAGCGAAAGCCCATGCTGTTCCCCCGAGAATTATTCAGCATATGACTTCGCGTCGACTGTCATACACAAGCGTGCTTGCGTCATGCGAAGTCGAAGAATGGGATCATCGAGAGGCAGTAAGTGTCAAGAGCGAGACCGGTAGGTTGATATTTGGGAGCTCTGGATCGCCTCCCACAACCGCGCCGGCGTCGCGGGCATGTCGAACTTTGTGACGCCGGCGCGGCGCAGCGCGTCGAGCACCGCGTTCATGCACGCGGGCAGGGCGCCGATCGTGCCGGTCTCGCCGATGCCCTTGGCGCCGAGCGCATTGGTCGGACTCGGCACGCTGTGCTCGGCTAAACGAATTTCGCCGACCAGGTCGGCGTGCGGCATGACGTAATCCATGAAGCTGCCGGTGACGAGCTGGCCCGTCGCCGGATCGTAGATGCAGTGCTCGCCGAACACCTGGCCGGCGCCTTGCGCGACTGCGCCGTGGATCTGGCCCTCGGCGAGAACGTGATTCATCACCACACCGGCGTCGTCGACCGCGGTATAGCGCAACAGCGCGACCGCGCCGGTTTCGGCGTCGATCTCGATCTCGGCGACATGCGCACCGCTCGGAAAGGCGCGCTGCGCCGGCTGCTCGGCGATGGTGTCGAGTGGATGCGGCGCGTCCGCACGGTGGCGTTCGATCAGCTCGGCGAGTGCGATCGTGCGGTCGGTGCCCTTGACGACGTAATGGCCGTCGCGGAACTCAAGATCGGCGGCAGCGCATTCGAGCGCCTCGGCGGCAAGCGCCAGTCCCTTGCGGATGACCTCGACCGAGCCGAGCTTGAACGCACCGCCCTGCGACTGGGTCGAGCGCGAGGCGATCGCGGCATTGCCGACCAGCGGCGGCGCATCGGGATCGTTGACCCGCGCGACGACGCGCTCGGGATCGAGGCCGAGCCAGCGCGCCATCAATTCGGCGAAGATCGTCTCGTGGCCTTGGCCGCTCGGTCCGGCGACGCTGTAAAGATTGGCGCGGCCGGCGCGGTCGAATCGGACGGCGATCTGGTCCTTGGGCGCAGCGCCGCCGCCCGACGGCTCGAGGAACACGGCGCAGCCGATGCCGCGCAGCTTGCCTTTCTTCGCCGCCGCGTCACGTCGTGCCGCAAAGCCGCGCCAGTCGGCGGCGCTTTCGGCGCGGTCGATGAGCGCGCGGAAATCGCCGCTGTCGAAGGTGCTGCCGGTCGGCGACTTGTAGGGCAACTGCTCGCGCGCCAGCACGTTGCGCCGGCGTAGTTCGAATGGGTCGATATTGAGTTGTGCCGCCGCTTCGTCGACCAGGCGCTCGACGATCAAGGCGGCCTCGGGCCGGCCGGCACCGCGATAGGCGCTGGTCGGCGCGGTGTTGGTGACGACGAGCAGGTGATGGCCATAGACCGCGTCGACGCGATAGGGGCCAGCACCCATCTGCTGCGGATTGAGGCAGTTGGTCATCGCGCCGCTGGGGATGAGATAAGCGCCTTCGTCGCACAGCCATTCGGTGCGCAGCGCGACGAAATTGCCGTCGCGGTCGAGGCCGAGCTCGCCGCTGACGCGGATGGCGCGGCCGTGGTTGTCGCAGAGGAAATCCTCCGATCGGCTCGACAGCCATTTCACCGGCCGACCGAGCCGGCGCGCCGCATGGAGCAGCAGCGCGAATTCGGGAAAGGGCGAAACGCGCGCGCCGAATCCGCCGCCGACGTCGGTGTGATTGATGCGCACCGTTTCCGGTGGAACGCCGAGCATGACGGCGAGCTGGTTGCGCATCGCCGGCATGCCCTGATGCGCGCACCAGATCTCATAGCGGCTCGCCGCCGCGTCGTAATTGGCGAGCACGCTGCGCACTTCCATCGGATTGGGCGCGACGCGCGGACTTTCGACTGTCAGGCGGACGACGCGTGCGGCGCCGGCGAGCGCCGCCGCAGTCTTGGCGGCGTCACCGTATTCGAAATCGAAACAGATGTTGCCCGGAATATTGTCGTGCACGAGCGGCGCGTCGGGCGCGAGCGCGGCGTCGAAGCCGATCACCGGCGGCAAATCCTCGTAATCGATCTCGATGAGATCGACGGCATCGGCCGCCGCCGCACGACCCTCGGCGACGACCAGCGCGAGCTCCTCGCCGGCGAAATGCACGCGGTCGTGCGCCAGGAACGGCCGCTCGGGAATGATCGGCTTCGAGCCGCCGCGGCCGGGCGGCGGCAGAAACGGCGGCAGCGTCTTGAGGCTGGCAGCCGCGAGGTCGCGACCAGTGAGCACGGCGACGACGCCGGGCGCACGTGCAGCCGCGCTGGTCTCGAGCGAGCGGATGATCGCGCGCGCGCGATCGGCGCGACGGAACGCGGCGTGGAGCTGGCCGGGCAGGTCGTGGTCGGCGGTGTAGCGGCCGCGGCCGGTCAGCAGCCGCAAATCCTCGCGCCGTCCGCTAAACCGCTCGCTCATGCGCAGGCCTCCGACAGTTCGGCGGCCGTTATATCAGGCGACGCGACGGCGCGCGCGGGCGGCGTAGCGAGTCGTTACTTCGCCAGGACGTCCTTGAGCGCGTCGCGCAACGGCGGCACGGCGCCGACCGCGAAGCCGGCGAGCAGGGCGGCGGCGACGGCGCCGGTCGTGTGCTGGCTGGCGAGCGACGTCAGCTCTCGGCTCAGGCGTTTGCCCAAGGGCTCGTTCGCTTTTTGCTTGGCGCGCACGGCGAGGACGACGATGACCGCGATCACGCCGCCCGCGGCAAGCACGCCAGCGGCTGTCGCGAGCGCCGCCATCGGCGGCGTCAGCCATGCCAGCAGCGCGAGATCGAGCGCGACGCACAGAAACGCCGCCGCGGCGACCACGAGAATCGCGACGATCAGCAGCCCGGCCGCCGCGATCGTCAGACGCGCGAAAAGACGATCCATCGCCGCGCCGTGCGCTAGGCGCGCCGGCCGGTGAACAGCAGGCCGAGCAGCATGCCGATCGAGAATGCCGACACCAGCGCGGTGACCGGTTTCTCCTCGACCTGCTTGGACAGGCTGTCGGCGAGGCTCTTCGCCTCGGCCCAGGCCTTGTCGGCGGTGTCGCTCACGCGGTCGACGGCTTCGGCCTTGCCGGCGCGGACCACGCCGCGCACGCTGTCGGTCAGGCTCGCGAGATTGACTTGAAGCTGGCGGATCTCGGCACGCAGGCTTTCGATTTCGGAATGCATCGTGGGGTGCGTGGTGTCGGGCATGGGGACCTCACATCTGACGGCTTAATAGTTGATCTTACAGGAATTTAGTGGCGCCGGACCAGACCGGCCTTGACCTGGATCAAGCCGAGCGCGAATCCGCCCGCTCACGGGAGCGGCGTCGACGGCGCCGGCTGATGAACAGCAGGTCGAGCAGCTTGCCGACGGAGAACGCGGAGACCAGCGCGGTCACCGGCCTCTCCTCGATCCGCTTCGACAGGCTGTCGGCCAGGCTCTTCATCTCGACCCAGGCCTTGTCCGCGGTCTCGCTCACCCGGTCGACGGCTTCGGCCCTGCCGGCGCGGACAACGCTGCGCACGCTGTCGGCCAGCGCGGCGATATCGACTTGTAGTTGGCGGATGTCGGCGCGCAGGGATTCGATTTCGGCGCGGGTGCTGGGATGCGTGGTATCGGGCATGGTCGCCTCATCTTGTAGCTTGCGCGATCGATCGAAAGGTCAGCTTAGCGGGAAGTGACGGCGCACCACTTGACGTGGATCAAACCGCGACGGACTCACAAAATAACCCGCCGCTCAGGGCAACGGCGCCGACGGCGCCGGTTCAAGCCGCGCCGGCCCGGCCGGCGGCCGCAGGCGGTAGACCCGCGCCAGCAGCCAAGCCTGTACCAGCACCGCGGGCAGCGCCAAGAGGATGGTCGCTTGCGGCGACCCCCCGACGGCGCAAAGCGCGGCGGCGATGATGCTGACGCCGGCGCCGCCGCCGCCGCAGTCCCAGCCGCCCTCGGCGGCAAACTGGAAGCGGAAGGGGCACGGCGATGATTTCGACGCGTTGTAGACCGCCGTCATCAGCACCGGCACGTACATGCCGCCGAGCATGGTGGTGACGAGCGCGATGGCAATCACCGTCGTCGGCGACAGGGTGCAGAACGTGCGCAGCAGGATTCCCGTGCACAGCATGGCGGCGTTGAAGGCGATCACACGCCGCGCGTGGCCCAGATCGATGAAGCGGCCGAGCACGACGCTTCCAAGCGCGCCCGCCAGCGCTGCCAGCGCCAGGACGCCACCAAACTGGTCGAAGCGCGACTGTAGCGCGCGGAACATGGTGATGTCCCACGCCAGCATCGCGCCGGCGAGCATCCAGCCGTCGGCGGCGAAGAGGCAGACACCGTTCCACGCGGCGGCGTAGGCGCCGACTGGCGACCGGCGCGCGAGATGCGGCTCGCGCACCGCGAAGAGCGGCACCGCGGCGAGCGCCTGCACCGCCGCAGCGGTGCCGAACGCGACCCACGGTCCGAAATTCGTCAGCATGACGCCGCCGGCGGCGGGACCGAGCACCGCGGCGATGCCCATCAGCACCTGGCGGACGCCGACCTGGCTGCCGCGATACTCGCGGTCGCCGAGCGCCGCGAAGAAGGTGTGGTAGCACGGCCAATAGAACACGCCGGCCAGCGCGCCGATCGCGCAGAACAGCGCAAGCGTGACGTCGGCGCCGTGCACGAGACCGACCGCCGGATATTGCAGTGCCGAGAGCAGCGTGCCGATCACCAGCGTCCGGCGCAGGCCGATGCGCGGCGCGACGACGAGCACGAGCGGCCGCATCACGAAGCGCAGCGCGAGCACGCCGGCGCTGGCGAGAAACAGGATCGACGGCGCCAATCCGGCGCGCAGCAGATAGACGCCGAAGAACGCGCCCGACATGCACCACGCAAGTTGCTGAAGCGCGGTATGGACGGCGAGGCGGTTGACGGCGCGATTGGCGAAAAACATCGATGGGCCGAGCGTATAACACAGCCGCGCGACGATGACGCGCCGATCGTCGCACGTCATTTTCCTGAATCAAAACCGACATCATTCCGCAACGCGCCTGCGCCACAGTCGCGCCTGTGCTTGATTCACAGCGGCTTGGTGCGGCAACCGACCAGCAAGAGTCACCCCGCGCGGCATCCGTCGAAGGGCTCACGGCGGCGGAATCCAGCCGCAGCAGCAAGCGCATTCTCGTCCTTTATACCGACAGCGGTTATGGCCACGTCGCGACCGCGCGCGTGCTACGCGAGCATCTCGGCGCCGAACGGCCGTGGCGAATCGACGTCGTCGACGTCTATCGCGAGATTCTCACGGGACTCGATCCGTTCCGCGCGCTGACCGGGATGTCTGGCCCCGACATCTACAACGAATACGCCCTGCGGCGTGGCCACACCCGCGTGCTATGGCCGGTGATCGCGGCGGGCTCGTCGGTCGCCATTCGACTCGGCTCGCCGTTCGTGGTGCGGCAACTCTCGGCCTATTTGCGCGAGCGCCGCTATGACATGGTCATCTCGGTGATGCCGCTGATCAACGCCGCGGTTGCGGCCAGCCTGCGCCAGCTCGGTGGCGCGGTTCCGTGCGTCACCATCGTCACCGATTTCTGCGAGCCGATGTACGCCGCCTGGATCCAAAGCGAGGACCAATACGTGGTTTGCGGCACGCCGAAATGTTGCGAGCAGGCGCGGCGCTTCGGCCTTGCTCACGAGCAGATCATCGAGGCGAGGGGCCTTGTCTTGTCGCCGAAATTCCACGCGCTGGCGCGCGCGACGACGCCGACGAGTGTGGCAACCGCGCGCATAGCGCTGGGCCTTGCGCCCGACCGGCTCACCGGCCTGATGATGTTCGGCGGCCGCGGCGCCGATCGCATGCTCGATTTCGCCAGCGCCATCGAAACCGGCGATCTGCCGGTGCAGATGATCTATGTCTGCGGCACCAATCGCGAGACGGCGGAGGACATCGCCATGCGGCCGGCGCCGCGGCCGCGTCACGTCATCGGCTTCTCCGATGCGATCGAACGCTACATGGCGGCGAGCGACTTCTTCGTCGGCAAGCCGGGACCGGGCGCGATCTCCGAGGCGATGGTGATCGGCCTGCCGATGATCCTCGAGGTCGGCGCGCGGCTGCTGGCGCAGGAGCGTTATAACGCGAACTGGGCGCGCGCCATCGGCGCCGCGCTCTCGTTCCGCAATGCCGACGGCTTGTGTGCGGCGATCGGGCAACTGAGCGAGCCGGGGCGGCACGCGGCGATGCGCCGGGCGATCGCGGCGCATCCCAACACGGCGATCTTCGATCTGCCGGCGCTGCTCGACGCGATTTTCAGCGGCCGGCGCGTCGCCGCGAGCGCCTGAGCGCCCGACCGGCGGGCTTCGGAATCTGTGCGTCGATGACTGCGGCGACGGCATCGACCAGCGCACGTGCCGGCCCGCGATGGCCGAAGGTCAGCACGCTCGCATACGCGCCTTCGAACAAAAGCGTGAGCTGATCGGCGAGCCGGGACGGTGACCGCGCATCGGCGGCCTTGGCCAGCGCGCGGAAGCGCCGGCGCATCGTCCGCTTGTTGCTCTCGGCGACGCGGCGCGCCGGATGGTCGGGCTCGGGAAATTCGCATGCCGCGTTGGTGAACGGGCAGCCGCGCCAGCCCGCGCGCAGCGTGCGCTTGCGCAGCGATGCCGTGAGCGCCAGGAGCTGCCGGCGCGGATCGCCCGGATGGCGGGCGAGGACGCGATCCCACCAGTCCCAGTAAAGGCCCGAGCGCCGGGCGAGATAGGCCGCGATCAGCTCGTCTTTCGACGGAAAGCTGCGATAGAGGCTCATCTTGGCGACGCCGGCGGTGGCGATCACCTCGTCGATGCCGACGGCGTGGATGCCGCGGCGATAGAACAGGGTATCGGCGACGCCGAGCAGCCGGTCGCGCGGCGAGACCTCGACGCCCGGTCCGAGCGGCGGTGGCAAGATTTCGTCTAGCTGGGTTGCGCCCATCGCAACTTGATCTGATACAGACCTGTCTGTATTCTGTCAAGAAAAGAGACAGCTCTGTCTTATCGATGGGTGTGGGCACGTCCGTGCGCACGGAAGGGAGAGTAGCAATGCAACTCGCGCGCATCGCGGCCGGCCGCTTCCATTATGCGTGGGTCGTCGTCGGCGTCGTCTTCATCGCGTTGCTAGCCGCCGCCGGCGTGCGCGCGACGCCCGGCATCCTCATCGTGCCGTTGCAGCAGGCTTTCGGCTGGAGCCGCGCGACGATCTCGCTCGCGATTGCAATCAACCTGCTGTTGTTCGGATTGATGGGGCCGTTCGCCGCCGCCCTGATGCAGAGCATCGGTGTGCGCCGCACGGTCATGTCGGGCCTGGCGCTGCTTGCCGTGAGCGTCGCCGGCAGTACGCTCATGACCGCGTCGTGGCAGCTGGTGGTGACCTGGGGCATCCTGGTCGGGCTCGGCTCGGGCATGATCGCGCTGGTGCTGGGCGCGACGGTGGCGACGCGGTGGTTCGCGACGCAGCGCGGCCTCGCCGTCGGCATCTTTTCGGCATCGAGCGCGACCGGCCAGCTCGTCTTCCTGCCGATGTTGGGCTGGGTCGTCGAGCACGACGGATGGCGCGCCGTCGCCTGGATCGTCGCGGGTGCGGCGGCGGCGATCGTGCCGTTCGTCTGGCTCCTGCTGCCGGAGCAGCCGGAAGACGTCGGCCTCGCCCCGTTCGGCGCGGTGGCGGACCATTCGCCCCCGCCAAAGCCCGCGGTCAATCCGATCAGCGTCGCCTTCGGCGCGCTCGGAGTCGGCGCCCAGTCGCGCGACTTCTGGCTGCTCTTCGCCAGTTTCTTCGTCTGCGGCGCCAGCACCAACGGCCTGATCGGCACGCATCTGATCTCTTACTGCCTCGATCACGGCATTCCGGAAGTCCGTGCCGCCGGCCTGCTCGCGCTGATGGGCATGTTCGATCTCGTCGGCACGACGCTGTCGGGCTGGTTCACCGACCGCTACGACAGCCGCGTGCTGCTGTTCTGGTATTACGGGCTGCGCGGCCTGTCGCTGCTCTTCCTGCCGTTCTCCGGCTTCAACGCCTATACCCTGTCGATCTTCGCGATCTTCTACGGCCTCGATTGGTTGGCGACGGTGCCGCCGACGGTGCGCTTGGCCACCGATGCCTTCGGCAAACAGATGGCGCCGGTCATCTTCGGCTGGGTCTTCGTCGGTCATCAGGTCGGCGCGGCGACGATCGCGCTCGTTGCCGGCGTGCTGCGCGCCGCGCTGGGCAGCTATGGGCCGTCGGTAATGATATCCGGCACACTTTGCCTTGCGGCCGCCATCGCCGTGCTGTGGATTGGGCGCCGGCCGCGCGCGGCGCGCGGCGAAGCCGAGGCGGTCCCGGTCGGCGTCTGACGTGCGAGGCGCCAGAAATGGCGCAATCGACTCGCTGCACGCACAAGAATTGGTGGCGGTTTCATCGAACCGTCACGGCGGCGCAACAATCCCGCAGCCTTTGACGCGTAGAGAGGCTGGGTTGGGAACCATCATCGAGGCGTCATGCTCGACATCGTGCAATTCGGCCCCGCCGAAGCGCGGGAGGAAATCGACCCGGTGCTGTTGACCATGCTTGCGGTCAACCGCCTCGGACCCGCCACCATTCGCACGGCGACCAACGGCAAGGCGCTCACCGTCGCCGTCGACGACGAACGTATCGCCCGCATCTTCCGCGCCGCGCTCGACGAAATGCAGAAGACGCGCCGCACCGACCGTCTGGTCGACGTCGTCGTCGCCGCGCCGGAGCCGGCCTGAGCGGCTAACCGGCGGCGGTCTCAGCCAGCAGCTCGAGCGCGCGCCGTGTCGCCGCCGCCCGCACGGCAGCGCGGTCGCCCGCGAAGACTTGACGCTCGACGCGCGGCGCGGCGCCGCGGCGCATGACGCCGAACCAGACCAACCCGACGGGCTTCGCGGCGCTGCCGCCGCCGGGGCCGGCGATGCCGGTCACCGCGACGGCGAGATCGACTTTCGATTTTGCCAGCACGCCTTGCGCCATCGCCGCGGCGGTCTCGGCGCTGACGGCGCCGTGTTGCACCAGGATTGGCACCGGCACGCCCAGCAGTTCGGCCTTGGCCCGATCGGAATACGTGACGAAGCCGCGGTCGACGACGTCCGACGAGCCGGGAATGTCGGTCAGCGCCGCGCTTACCATGCCGCCCGTGCAGGATTCGGCGATGCCGACGAGCCACTGGCGCGCGCGGCACCGCGCCAGCACGGTTTCGGCGAGGACGTGCAAACTGTCAGGCGCCAAGCAGGTAACTCCCGACGCGATAGACGATCATCGCGTATATCGCCGCGGCGATGTCGTCGAGCATGATGCCATAGCCGCCCGGCAGCTTGCGCTCGAGCCAGCGGATCGGAAACGGCTTGGCTATGTCGAAGAACCGAAACAGCAGGAAGCCGATGAGGTAGGGCAGGGGTGCGAGCGGCACGACGACGAGTGTCAGGCACTGGCCGGCGACTTCGTCGATCACCGCCTCATGCGGATCGGCGACGCCCGCGGCGCGCGCATAGACGTTGGTCGCCTTGAGGCCGACCAGCAGCACGACGGCGACGACGATTTGCAGCGTCAGCGTGCCGCCGAGCCGCACGCTGATCCAGGCGAGCGGCAGCGCCGCGAGCGAGCCGAACGTACCGGGCGCGACCGGCGTGAGACCGCAGCCGAACCAGGTCGAAAGCCAGACGGAGGGGTGCGAAAACGGCAGCGTCCGCCGTGCCATCGCGTCAGAGCGGCAGGCGCAGCGTCGCCACCGCCTGCGCCGCGATGCCCTCGCCGCGGCCGGTGAAGCCGAGCCCTTCGGTCGTCGTCGCCTTGACGCTGACGCGCTGCGCATCGACGCCGAGGATTTCGGCGATGCGGGCAACCATCGCCGCGCGATGCGGCCCGATCTTCGGGCTCTCGCAGATCAACGTCACGTCGACATGCGCGATGCTGCCGTCGGCCTGCGCGACGAGGTCCGCGGCGTGGCGCAGGAAGCGATGCGACGGCGCGCCGCGCCACTGCGGATCGCTCGGCGGAAAATGCACGCCAATGTCGCCGGCGCCGAGCGCGCCGAGAACGGCATCGGTCAGCGCGTGCAAGCCGCAATCGGCGTCGCTATGGCCGACTAGGCCGTGGCCGTGCGGCAGCTTGACGCCGCAGAGCCAGACGTGGTCGCCGGGTCCGAAGGCGTGCACGTCGAAGCCCTGACCGGTGCGCACGTCGCCGCGCCGCGCCGCGGCCCAACGTTCGGCGCGCGCCAAGTCATCGGGCGTCGTCACCTTGACGTTGTCCTCGCTGCCGGCGACCAGCCGCACGGCGAGGCCGGCGCGCTCGGCCACGGCCGCGTCGTCGGGCAGGTCCATGCCCCGCGCGGCACGATGCGCGGCGAGGATGTCGCGATAGCGGAAACCTTGCGGCGTCTGGGCGCGCCACAGTTGCGTGCGGTCGAAGGTCTCGAGCACGCGGCCATCGTCGGCGCGCTTCACCGTGTCGGCAAGCTTGAGCGCCGGAACGGCGGCGGGCGCGTCGGCGAGCGCGGCGAGCACGCGGTCGATCGTGCCGGAATCGAGGAAGGGCCGCGCGCCGTCGTGGATCAGCACGTGTGCCGGCGCGAGCTTCTCCAGGCTTTCGAGGCCGAGCCGCACCGAATCCTGGCGCGCCGCGCCGCCGGCGACCGGCGACAACAGGTCGAGGCCGGCGCTGGCACGGGCGTAATCGTCGGCGTCGTCTGGATTGTAGACGACGCGCACGCGGGCGACGCCCGGATGCGCCGTGAGCGCGTCGAGCGAATGGCGCAGCAAGGGTTTTCCCGCGACGGGCAGATATTGCTTGGGAAGGGTGGCGCCGAGCCGCGTGCCGCGACCGGCCGCGACCACCAGCGCGATACAGGACGGCATGGCGGCGGGGACCCTAGACCACGGCCGCGCGCTTGCCAAGGCGGGCGGATTTCCGCCACTCACGCCGTCAAACTCGCGGGATTTTACGGATGGGTGCAACGGCGTTGGGGTCCGACGGAAGCATCGCGACGAGCGCCACGCAGCCGGCGGCGGCCGATGCCGCGCCGTAGAAGAACACGGCGGCGTGGCTGACATTGTCCCAGAGGATACCGGCGACGACGCTGGCGACCAGACCGAGCAGGCCGACGACGGTGTTGTACCAGCCGACCGCGCTGGCGCGTAGGCCCGCCGGCGCAAAATCGCTCGCGAATGCCTTGCCGACGGCGCGGAATATGCCCTGGAACAACCCGTAGCCGGCGAAGGCCATCCCAATCACGGCGACGCTGCGCGTCAGCGCGAAACCGAGATAGGTGACGAGAAAGATGACATATGCGGCGAGCAACAAGGTCTTCCGTCCCCAGCGATCGGAGAGCGAGCCGGCCGGATACGAGATCAGCGCCGCGACCAGGTTGAACGCGGCATAGATCCCGATGGTCAGCGGCAGCGAGGCGTCGGACGTCACGCGTCTGCAGGATGAGGAAGGCGTTGCTCGAATTGCCCAGGCCGAAAATTGTCGTCACCAGCAGATATTTCCAATACCCCGCGGGAAAGCGCCGCGGACTCACGTCGATTTTCGCGGCGGCTGCGGTCGCCGCCGGCCGCTCGCGCACCAGTGCGACCATGGCAAAGGCGAGCAGGCCGGGCACGAGGGCGAGAAAGAACACCGTGCGGATGTTGGTCTGCACCCAGAAGAGAAGCGCAAGCGCGAGCAGCGGACCGATGAACGCGCCGGCGTTGTCGCCGAAACCTTCGAGACCGAACGCACGGCCGCGATCCTGTTCCGCGACCGACTCTGCCACCAGTGCGTCCCGCGGCGCGGACCGCGTGCCGGTGCCGATGCGGTCGAGAAGTCGTGCGCCGAGGACGCCTTCCCAAATCGTCGCGAGTCCGATCAGCGGCTTGGCGAGCGCGGCGGCGACGAATCCTGCCATGGCGATCGCTTTGTGCCGTTTGAGACGGTCGGACAGCGACCCGGAGAAGCCTTGGACGATGTTTTGCGTCGCCTGCGCCGTGCCTTCGATCAGGCCGACGATGCTGCCGCTGACGTGGAGCGTCTGCGTCAGGAAAATCGGCAGAATCGGGTAGAGCATCTCGGTCGAGATGTCGGCGAAGAAACTGCCCGCGGCGAGCAGGAACGTATTACGGGTGAGGCCGGCAAAGTAGCGCGGTCGGGACGGTGACATGGCGATACGGCTTTCCGGCGGCGACGGTTGGGACGGAAGCAGGGCGGGGTGTGCGATCCAGGCGCGATCGTAAACCTTGCACTGGTTAATGGGCCTGACAGCGCAGAACAAAGATTGAAACGTGTCGGACATAGTGGTTAAGCGCGGCCAGGACTTGCAACGAGGTGCGACGTGATTTTTATTGCATTGCACAACATGCCAGTTATCCTATGCTCAATTCTTACGCAAAGAGGCGGTTTGCATAGAAAATGAGCAATACTCTCGAACCCCTTGAGATCGGCCCGATCCGCATTGCGGAGCCGATCTTTCTTGCGCCGATGTCGGGGGTGAGCGACCTGCCATTCCGCCGCCTGGTCAAGCGCTTCGGCGCCGGCCTCGTGGTGTCGGAGATGATCGCCAGCGAAGCAATGGTCCGCGAGACGCGACGCTCGCTCGTCATGACGCGCACCGAGGCCGAGGAGCAGCCGATGGCGGTCCAGCTTGCCGGCTGCGAGCCGCAGGTGATGGCCGAAGCGGCGAAGTTGAACGCCGATCGCGGCGCCCGGATCATCGACATCAATTTCGGGTGTCCGGTGAAGAAAGTGGTCAACGGCCACGCCGGCTCGGCGCTGATGCGCGACGAGACCCACGCCGGGCGCATCCTCGAAGCGACGGTGAAGGCGGTCGATCTGCCGGTGACGCTCAAGATGCGCACCGGCTGGGATGAGGGCAACCGCAACGCGCCCAATCTTGCGAGGATCGCCGAGCAATGCGGCATCCGCATGATCACGGTGCACGGCCGCACGCGCTACCAGTTCTACGACGGCACGGCCGACTGGAATTTCATCCGCACGGTGAAGGATACGGTGCGGATTCCAGTGATCGCCAATGGCGACATCGCGAGCCTCGACGATGCGCGTGCGGCTCTCGCGCAGTCCGGCGCGAATGGCGTGATGATCGGGCGCGGTGCCTATGGCCGGCCGTGGTTCGTGCGCCAGGTGATCCATTTCCTCACGACCGGCGAACGGTTGCCCGATCCGTCGCCGGCCGAACGGCGCGACGTGGTGTTGGCCCATTACGACGAGATGCTGGCACATTACGGCGCCGACACCGGCACGCGCATGGCGCGCAAGCATCTCGGCTGGTATTCGAAGGGCCTGCCGGGTGCGGCCGAGTTCCGTGCTGCAATCAACCAGCTCGCCGATCCGGCGAAGGTCAAGGCCACGATCGCCGATTTCTTCGCGCCGCGCGGTGCGCGGATGGCGGCCTAGATGGCGTTCCGCAACCTCGCCCGCAAGCTCGGCTCCGTGCCGCCCGATCCGACGCAGGTGCTCGCTGCGCTGCCCGAGCCGTTGCTGGTGGTCGACATCGACGATCGCATCTGCTTCGTCAACGCCGCGGCCGAGCAGCTGTTCGATACCGGCGCGGCGACGCTGATCGGAACGGCGCTCGGCGACATGCTGCCGCTCGACGGGCCGTTGTTCGCGCTCATCGCGAGCGTGCGCGAGTCCGGCCACAGCGTCTCGGAATACGGCGTCACGCTCGAGACGCCGCGGCTGCCGACGCGCTTCGTCGACATCCAGGCGGCGCCGCTCTCGGAGATGCGCGATCGCGTCCTGCTGACCTTCCAGGAGCGTTCGATCGCCAACAAGATCGATCGGCAGCTTACCCACCGCAACGCGGCGCGCTCGGTCACCGCGATGGCGTCGATGCTGGCGCACGAGGTGAAGAATCCGCTTTCAGGCATTCGCGGTGCCGCACAGCTGCTCGAGCAGAACGCGACCATGGCCGATCGCGAGCTGACGCGGCTCATCTGCGACGAGGCCGACCGCATTTGCGCGCTCGTCGACCGCATGGACGTGTTTTCGGATAGCCGGCCCCTCGAGCGGTCGGCGGTCAACATTCACGAGGTGATGGGGCGCGTACGGAAGGCGGCGCAATCCGGCTTCGCCCGTCACGTCCAGATCACCGAGATCTACGATCCGTCGCTGCCCTTCGTGCATGGCAACCGCGACCTGCTGATCCAGGTGTTCATGAACCTGGTGAAGAATGCGGCCGAGGCGGTGCCGGAGCAGGGCGGCGAGATCGAGTTGCGGACCGCCTATCAGCACGGCGTGCGCCTGGCGGTCGCCGGCTCCGACAGCCGCGTGCATCTGCCGCTCGTCGTGACGGTCACCGACAACGGCAGCGGCATTCCCGACGATCTGCGGTCGCATCTGTTCGACCCGTTCGTGTCGACCAAGCGCAACGGCAAGGGTCTCGGGCTGGCGCTGGTCGCCAAGGTGATCGGAGACCATGGCGGCGTCATCGAGTTCGAGAGCGCGCCGCGCCGCACCGTCTTCCGCGTCTATCTGCCGGTATCGCGCGAGACGCCGAGCGAGGTCGCACCATGAGCAATCCGTCGACCATTCTGGTCGCCGACGACGATCGCGCCATCCGCACCGTGCTGAGCCAGGCGCTCGGGCGCCTGGGCCACGTCGTGCGCACCACCAGCAACGCCGCGACGCTGTGGCGCTGGGTCTCGGACGGCGAGGGCGACCTCGTCATCACCGATGTCGTGATGCCGGACGACAACGGCCTCGACATGGTGCCGCGCATCAAGAAGCTGCGCCCCGAGTTGCGCATCATCGTGATGAGCGCGCAGAACACGCTGCTGACCGCCGTCAAGGCGACGGAGCGGGGTGCCTTCGAATATCTGCCGAAACCGTTCGACCTGCGCGAGCTCGTCGCGCTGGTCGAGCGCGCGCTGACCGCGCCGCATGCCGGCGCGGCCGTGCCGCTGGTCAACGGTGAGGAAGACGAGCAGCTACCGGTCATCGGCCGGTCGCCGGCCATGCAGGAGATCTACCGCGTCCTCGCGCGGCTGATGGGCACCGATCTGACGGTGATGATCACCGGCGAAAGCGGCACCGGCAAAGAACTGGTGGCGCGCGCGCTGCACGACTACGGCAAGCGGCGCAATGGGCCGTTCGTCGCCATCAACATGGCGGCGATTCCGCGCGAGCTGATCGAAAGTGAGCTCTTCGGCCACGAGAAGGGCTCGTTCACCGGCGCCACCGCGCGCGGCGTCGGCCGCTTCGAGCAGGCGCAGGGCGGTACGCTGTTCCTCGACGAGATCGGCGACATGCCCCTTGAGGCGCAGACGCGCCTGCTGCGCGTGTTGCAGCAGGGCGAGTACACGACGGTCGGTGGCCGCACGCCGATCCGCGCCGATGTGCGCATCGTCGCCGCGACGCACCGCGACCTGCGCCAGTCGATCCGCCAGGGCCTGTTTCGCGAAGACCTGTTCTATCGCCTCAACGTCGTGCCGCTGCGCCTGCCGCCGCTGCGCGAGCGGACCGAGGACATTCCCTCGTTGGTGCGGCATTTCTTCCAGCTCGCGCACAACGAAGGCCTGCCGCTCAAGACGCTCGACCAGCCGGCGATGGAGCGGCTCAAATCGTATCGCTGGGCGGGCAACGTGCGCGAACTCGAGAACCTGGTGCGCCGCGTCGCCGCGCTCTACTCGCAAGAGGTCATCGGCCTCGATGCGGTCGAGGCCGAGCTGGCCGAGGCAACACCGGCGCCGACGAGTACTGCGCCCGAGGCGGCGTCGAACGAAGGCCTGAGCATGGCCGCCGAGCGTCACCTGCGCGACTACTTCAATGCGCACAAGGGTGGCCTGCCGCCGGCCGGGCTCTATGACCGGGTCCTGCGCGAGATCGAGCGGCCGCTGATCCAGCTGACCCTCGGCGCAACGCGCGGCAACCAGCTGCGCGCGGCCCAGCTCCTCGGCCTCAACCGCAATACCCTGCGCAAGAAAATCCGCGAACTCGAGATCGATGTCGGCCGCGGCGCGAAATAATCGGTTGCGGTAATTGCCGGCGGCCGGCCGACAGAGCCGGTTTTGCAAGGTTTCGAATCAAAGACGATTTGCCGTGTTGCGGGTGCGCCAATAAGCGCGCATAACGCAACATCGCTCGTTTCGACCCTTCGAGGCGCGGGCGGCAGAGAGACCTAGCAATACAGTTGCTATTTGTCTCGACTTCTGAATCCATAGGTCACCATGATTCGGAGGATCATGGATGGCGAGCGGATCGGTTGAGGCGACGCTGGAGCTGGCGGCATCGGCGTTACGCGA
>Ga0307372_10001060_pt1 | contig 47994 bp, 37 predicted proteins | sample OX1MG_FD_202533 | JGI IMG/M metagenome (GOLD analysis project Ga0307372, IMG submission 202533) | Soil microbial communities from Risofladan, Vaasa, Finland - OX-1 | ecosystem: Environmental > Terrestrial > Soil > Coastal area > Acid sulfate soil | place: Finland: Risofladan, Vaasa | collected...
ACGGCAAGGTCCACGAGTTCGGCGTGCGTCTCGAGGAGATGCTCATCGTGCACGAGGACCGCACCGAGCTGATCTCCACGTTCCCGATCAAAGAGATCACCGTCTGCGGCTAGAGCACGTGGATCCTACTCTCCCCGGTGACCAAGTCGCACGCCGCGTCGTCGCCTTAGACGACGCGGCGTGCGCGCTTGCGCCCGACTCCGTCGGAGCCAAGGCCGCCCGTCTGGCGCAGGCGCGCGGCCTCGGGCTGCCGGCGCTTCCGGGCGTGGTGGTGCCGGCCGGCGAAGCGGTGCGCCCGCTGGCGCTCGGTGCCGAGGCGGCTGCCACGCGCGGTCCCGGCGGGGCCCGTCTGGCCATCATGGGCACCGCGCTCGACCCCGCCCTGCTGGCGGACCTGCACGCGGCGGTGGAGCCGCTGGGTGCGTCGCTCGTGGTGCGCTCGTCGAGCGCCCTGGAGCTCGAGGCGGCGTGGGCCGGAGCCTTTACCTCGTACGTGGGCGTGGCGCCCGCGGAGCTGGAGACGGCGATCCGCGGATGCTGGGCCTCGGCCTTCTCGCGCGACGCCGTGGAGCGCTGCGAGGAGCTGGGCGTCGCCCCCGAGCAGCAGCGCCTGGCGGTGCTGATCCAACCCGAAGCGACGTTCGGCGTCTCGGGCGTGGCGGTGATCGCCGCCGACGACGCCGTGACCATCACGGCGACCCGCGGCTCGCCCGCGAACGTGCTCAGCGGCTGGGAGTCGGGGCATCGCGTGCTCGTCGCCGCCGACGGCGCCCCGCAGACGCCTGCGGAGATGGCCGACGTGGATCCCTCGGTCTTCCAAGAGGTCGCGAGCCTCTCGCGCAACGTGCGCGCGGCGTTCGCGGACGATTTGATCGAATGGGGCTGGACGCCCGAGCGGGGCGTGCTCCTGCTGCAGTCGCGCCCGTCGGCGCCGCTGCCGGACCAGGAGCGCTCGCACGAGCCCCCGGCGCCCGTCGAGGGCTTCACCGCGCCGATCGCGGTGCGCGTCGCCCATCTGGCGGCCCAGTACGGTGGTCCGCTCGGCGACGAGCTGGTCCTGCCCTGGGCGGTGGGATCGCTCGATCTTCCCTCGCCCTCCGCCGTGGCGCCGCTGGCGTCCGCCGATCCGTTGGCCGCCTTCGCGGAGGCGCGGGCCATCGCGGCCACGCTCTCGACCGCCACCTGGGGCCACGACGGCCACCGCAGCGCCGAGAGCGTGCGGGCGGCGCGCGAGGCCCTGACCGCGCTGCGCGACGGCCTGCAAGCGGAGTCGCTGGCCAAGCTGGACGCGGCCCGCCTGCCCAACGTGGCGCAAGGCGTGCGCCTGGTGGCGCTGCTGCGCGGCATCGGCCGGCACTTGGTGGACGCCGGAGCGCTGGCGGGGGTGGACGACGTCTGGCGCCTGAGCGCCGTGGACCTGGAGCGCGCCCTGCGGGACCCGCACCTCACCGCGCGCCGCACGGCCGCGCCGCGCGAGGGGTGGGAGCCCTTCGTCTATCTGACGGTGGTGGCCAACGGCAGCGCGCACGCCGGCACGCCGGCCTCGCCGGGGATCGGCGCCGGCAGCGCGTGGTTCGCCTCGCGGCCCGACGCCGCGCGCCCCTCGCAACGCATGGTCTTGGTGGTGCCGCGCCCGCTGCCGGGCTATGCGCCGCTGCTCTGGAACGCCGCCGCGCTGATCTCCATCGGCGGCGGGCCGAGCGCCCACCTCATCGAGGTGGCCCGCTCCCTGGCCGTTCCCGCGGTGGTGGGCTGCGCCGTGGAAGGGGCGCTCGACGGCGCCCGTTCCCTGCTCGCCGCCGTCGACGGCGACGCCGGGCGCGTCACTCTCCTGCGCGCGTAGAGAGGCTTCTCCCGCTCGTCGAGCCAACCGTTCCGTCGAGGGCAACGGCGAACTTATGAGCGACGCAGGCGGCGCTGAACCCCGCGTCCACGTTGACGACGCAGACGCCCGGGGCGCAGCTGTTCATCATCGTCAGCAGGGCGGCGATGCCGTTGAAGGAGGCACCGTACCCCACGCTCGTGGGCACCGCGATCACCGGCTGACGCAGCAGGCCTGCCAGCACGCTGGGCAACGCCCCCTCCATCCCCGCCACGGCGATGACCGCCAGGCAGCGCTCCAGGTCGGGCAGGATCGCCATGGTGCGGTGGATGCCCGCCACCCCCACGTCGTCGTGCCGGATCACCGGGTGCCCCAGGGCGCGCAGGATCTCCTCGGCCTCAGCGGCTACCGGGGCATCGGAGGTGCCGGCGCAGACCACGGCGATCGGCGCCCCGGCCGGCTCGGGGATCGCCCCCACCACGAACGTGCGCGCCGCGGCATGGTGGCGCCCCTGCGGAAAGGCCGCCACCAGAGGCGCCACCTGCTCGGGGCTCAGACGCGTGGCGATCGCCCGCCCCTCACGCTCCAGCAAGCGGCTCACGATGGCCACCACCGCCTCGGTGCTCTTGCGCTCGCACAGCACCACCTCCGGGATGCCGGTCCGGCCCTCCCGGCCATGGTCCAGGCGCGCTACGCTCTCGTCCATCGCTTCCGTCCATACGCCCTCGTGGTGCAACTTTCCGCCATGGAGCGAGTATGCACCGCGTAGGAACCGACGAGGGAGGCCCACGATCGACGCGGACGCCGATCACGCCCTAGTCCGGTCCGTGCTCGGCGGCGACCCGGAGGCGTTCGCCGCACTGGTGGACCGGCACAAGCGCGGGATTCTGAACTTCATCGGCGCGAGCATCCGCTCTCCGGAGGATGCTCAAGACTTGGCACAGGAGACGTTCTTGCGGGCATACGCGCACTTGGGAACCTACAACCCGGCACTCGGGAAGTTCTCGACGTGGCTCTACCACATCGCCCGCAACGTGGTGCGCACCGCGCTCGACCGCCAGACGCGCCGCCCGCAGGTGCAAGAGCTGGGCGAGGAGGACTCGCTCGAGCAACGCCTCCCCGACGAGCGCCGCGAGTCCAACCCCGAGGCCGTGACCCTGCGCGGCGAGGAAGACGCCGCCGTGCGCGCGGCCCTCGAGCACATCCCCGAGCGCATGGGCGCGGCCTTGCGCCTTCGCTACTACGCCAACATGGAGTACGCCGAGATCGCCACGACGATGGGCCTCTCGCTCGGCAACGTGAAAACCTTGATCCACCGTGGAAAGCTCGCGCTGGCCCACCACCTGCGCGACCGAGAAGCCGGCGGCACGAAGGTGTCGCCATGAGCTGCGCCTCCTGCGAACACCGCCTCGAAGAGTACCTGGAGGGCGGGCTCGACGTCTACGCGCTGGCGCGCGTGGAACGCCACCTCGCCGCCTGCGCGTCGTGCCGCGCCACGCTCGGGGAGCTGCGCGACCTGGAGCGCATGCTCAACGCGGCGTCGCGCACGGCCGCCGTGGAGCCCGAGCACAACTTCACCATCGCGCTGATGGCGGAGGTGCGGAGCATGCCGCAGCCGCGCGCCCGGTACGCGCTGCGCTGGGCGTTCCTCGGCTGGTACCTGCTGGCGGCGTGGATGCTCCTCGGCGTCATGGCCGTGATCGCGCGCCCCGTCCTCTTCGCCGGGCTCGCCGCCCTCGAGCGTGCCGGCGGTGCCGGCGTCGCCATCCTGCAAGCCGCCATCGTGGCCGTCTCGGCCGTGACCGGCGGGCACGCGGCGCAAATCGCCCTCACCCTGGGCTTCGTCCTCGCGCTCGACGCCGCGCTGGCCACGGCCATCTACCTCATCCATACTCGTCTGGAGCTCGCATGACACGGATCGCCGCGTCCATCGCCCTCTTCCTCGCCGTCGCCATGCTGGGCGCCGCTCCCGCGGCCGCACGCACCGGTCACGACGTCGTCGAGCTCTTTCACAACGTGGTGATCCCGCCCGAGCGAACGGTCGACGGCGACGTGACCGTGGTCTTCGGCAACCTCGACGTCGCCGGCCACATCACCGGTGACGCGACCGTGGTCGGCGGAACGATCACCCTGGAACCCGGCGGGCAGATCGACGGCACGCAGACGGCCATCGACCCCTCGCAGATCGCCGGCGTGGCGCCGTGGATCCACCTGCCCTCCGAGATGCCGCTCTCCCAGACGTGGTACGGCACGGCGCGCGCGTGGGCCCACGTGGCCGGCGGCATCATCGTGCTGCTGGTCTTCCTGCTCGCTCCGCAGCGCTCGCGCCTGACGCTCCAGCGCCTCGAGCTCCATCCGGGCATCGCCGCACTCGCGGGCGTCGTCTCGCTGGTGGCCCTGCCTCCCATCGTGGTGATGCTGGCGATCACCATCATCGGCATCCCGCTGATTCCGCTGGTGCTGATCGCCTATCTGGTGGGCATCTGGCTTGGCAAAGCGGCGATCGCCCTGCTGGTGGGTCGGCGCTTCTACGAGCTGATTCGCCCGCATGCCACGCCGTCGCCGCTGGGGGCGCTCGTGCTGGGATTGGTGCTGGTGAGCGCCGCCGAGCTCGTCCCGTTCGTCGGCTGGGCCGTCACGGGCTTGGTCTGGCTGATCGGCCTGGGCGCCAGCGCGCTCACGCTGCTCGACCAAGGCGGCCCGCGCTGGAGCTGGCAAGGGGCCACTGCCGCCGGACCCATGAGCGGGATGCCGTCTCAGCCGCCGGCGCCGCAACCGCCGCCGCCGGCGCCGCAGCCGCCGCCCGGACCGCCGATGGAGCGGTCCTGAGCGGCGCGCGGTCCGGACGCCGCGCTTACGAGAACGTCGAGCGGACGAAGGCCGCCACGTCCTTCACCTGCTGCGCGTTCAGCACGCCGGGATAGAACTTCGGCATCACGCTCCCCGCGGGATGCTCGATGAAGTGCACCGTCTGCGCGTCCGTCATCCGCGTGGCGATGCCGTGCAGATTCGGGCCCACGCCGCCCTGCCCGTCGGCGCCGTGGCATGCCGAGCAGTTCGCGCCGAAGATCTTTGCCCCGGCCGCGACCTCCGCCGCGGGCGATGACGGCGCCGACGCCGCCGCGCCGGCGGTCGACGAGACCTCGTGCGCGGGGGAGCGTCCGCGGAACCACGGTCCGGCCCAGAGCAGCTGGTAGCTGATCGCCGGCGTGGCGCCGACGCTGGCCAGATCCTCGACGGTGAAGACGAGGTTCGGGCGGAGGCTGAAGACCAGGTCGCCGATGTAGTTGTTGGTCACGGTCCCGAGCCCGTCGTCCATCGTCTCATAGCGCAGATTCACGTGCATCCACGCGAGCGGTCCGTAGATCGTCTCGAACGAGAAGCCGTGACTCTGCGCGGCGCCGGTCGCGCCGTCGTTGGGATTGCCGTCGTGCCCCAGGAGGCCCATGGCCATGAGATCGTAGCGCCGGCCCGAGTAGGCCACGAGCGCCGCCTCGCGCGTGTAGTTGTCGTTGGCGCCCGAAGGCAGCGGGTAGGTGCCGCTCATCGCCGCGACGCCGCCGGAGAGGTGGGACATCGGCTCCATGTATTGGAGCGACCCGCTCCACGCCTCGCCCTCTCCCCCGGCGTCCACGTCGTTGTCGAAGGCTTGCTCCGTGGCGCCGCTGTTGGTCAGGTAGGCGACGTTGCCGACCAAACCTTTGGCGCCCGTCTGCGTGTACGAGACGCCCCAGCGGTTGTCACCGATAGTGGAGTCGTTGAGGCCGACCGGCATGCCGGCGAGGCCGTAGCCCGCGAGCGAGAGCGATTGGCTCATCCACGGCGCGAAGATCGGCGTGGGGAACTTACCGACCTGCACGCTCCCGTTGCCGTTGGAGAAGCCGTTGTAGGCGAGCCAGACTTGGTCCACCGCCGTCGAGGGAAAGCCGCCCTCCTCGACGGGCACGGAGGCGTAGTACGTCATCTTCGGACCGAGATATCCGGCCGAGAGGAACTGCACGAGGTCGCTGTAGATCTTGGGCAGGGTGGGATCCGGCTGGTTCGACGCATTGGCGGTGACTTCCAGCGCCACCGGAAACTGCTTGTTCTCCATCATCTGGAGGTGCGCGTCGAGCCCCTTCGACAGATTCGTCGCCAGGATGTACCGCCCGTATGCGTTCAGGTTGGGCGGCGCCGTGTGACAGAGACTGCAATCGACGCCGCCCTGACCGTTCGCCAAGACCGGAATCGCCGATGCCGCCGTCGGAAACGCACCGACCGCGAGAAGCGCGACGGCCATCCCGAGCAAGCGCTTGGTGCCGCTCGTCACGATTCGCGCCCCTTCCGGTGATCTGACATGAGAATACTCCTTGCTGTTCAAGACGGCCGCCGCCCGGGCGGCACGTACGCCTGACTGTACGAGTCAACGCTCTTTCTCGGATGAAAGTGCCGCAAGCGCCCAACTATCACCGCATCACGGCGGAGAGCGGACTCCTCAGTCCTTCTCCATCTCTTCTCAACGAGGCGACGATCGTGTGGTACCCATGATGGAGGTCGCGCCTGAGCGCGGCCCGTGTTTTGGTGTCGTCCCCTTCACCCGGCTCGATGCCTGAACCGCGTACGGACGGCTCGACGAATCATCGCGTGCGGCTCCCCCAAGTCGACGCCGGCTTCGTCGAGCCATCCGCACGTTTCGAGGAGAGTTGTGCGATAGTGCTCCACACGAGCGGCAATCCAAGCATCATCCAAGGCGGCATGGGCGCGGGGGTCTCGAATTGGCGGCTGGCGCGGGCCGTCTCCGCGCTCGGCCAACTGGGGGTCGTCTCCGGAGTGGCGCTCGATCAGATCCTCGCCCGGCGGCTCCAAGACGGTGACCCGGGCGGGCACATGCGGCGCGCTCTCGAGCACTTTCCGTTTCGGAGCGTTGCCGAGCGCATCTGGAAGGCGTACTACGTACCCGGCGGCAGGGCGGCGAACGAGCCGTACAAGACGCTCCCGCTGCACGTCAAGCAGGGCCCGCGCAAGCTGCATGCGCTGTGCATCGCCGCCAACTTCGTCGAGGTGTTCCTCGCTCGCGAGGGCCATGGAAACCCCGTCGGAATCAACTACCTCGAGAAGATCCAGCTTCCGCATCTGCCTTCGATCTACGGTGCCTTGCTCGCCGGCGTCGGATACATTCTCATGGGCGCGGGGATCCCCGTGAAGATCCCCGACGTCCTCGATCATCTGGTCAAGCACGAGCCGGCGACCTACCCGCTCTCCGTCACCGGCGCGCAGGAAGGCGACGACACGACGATGACGTTCGTCCCGCGGGACTTCATGGAAGGCGATCTGCCGCCGCTCGAGCGTCCCGCGTTCATCGCGATCGTCGCCTCGAACACGCTGGCGACGACCCTCGTCAAGAGGACGAACGGACGAATCGACGGCTTCGTCATCGAAGGGCCAACTGCGGGCGGGCACAACGCGCCGCCGCGAGGAAAGCTCCAGCTCGACGAGACCGGCGACGTCGTCTACGGCGAGCGCGACTGCGTCGACCTCGAGAAGATCCGCGCGTTGGGCCTGCCGTTCTGGCTCGCCGGCGGATACGGATCGCCCGAGAAGCTGCGCGAGGCCCTGGCCGCGGGAGCGGCGGGCGTGCAGATGGGGACCGCCTTCGCGTTCTGCGCCGAGTCCGGCCTGCGGGACGACTACAAGCGCGCCCTGCTGGAAAAGGCCCTCGCCGGCGAGGCCCGCGTCTCGACCGATGCCCTGGCCTCCCCGACGAGCTTTCCCTTCAAGGTCGCGCACTTGGAGGGGACGATGTCGGAAGACGACGTCTACGCCGAGCGAACGCGCATCTGCGATCTCGGCTATCTGCGCGAAGCGTACAAGGCCCCCTCGGGGAGGATCGGCTACCGTTGCGCCGGCGAGCCGACGGACCTGTACGTCGCCAAGGGCGGTAAGATCGAGGATACCGTGGGGCGCAAGTGCATCTGCAACGCGCTCGTGGCGACCATCGGGCTGCCGCAGATACGCGAAGACGGTCGCGTGGAGGCGGGAATCGTGACGGCGGGCAACGACCTGACCGAGATTCCGCGCTTCCTGCCGCCCGGCGGTCATGCCTACACCGCGGCCGACGTGATCGCGAAGATGGCCGAGGCCGCGACGCCGGAAGGCGCTCCCCAATCCCCCGTCGCATACTGAGGGCTCATGGCACTCTTAGATGGAAAGACTGCGCTCGTCACGGGCGTCGCCAACCGCTGGTCGATCGCAACCGGCATCGCGCGGGCCTTGCACGCGCACGGCGCGCGCCTGTGTTTCATCTATCAAGGCGACCGGGTTCGCGACGAAGTCGAGAAGCTCGCCGCCGAACTGGGCGGCTCTCGCTGCTATCCTTGCGACGTGAGATCCGACGAGGCGCTCGCCGAGCTGGGCAAAGCGGTGCGCCGAGACTACGGCAGCCTCGATGCGTTGGTGCACTCCATCGCCTACACCAACAAAGAGGACCTGCAAGGCAAGGTCTACACGACGTCGCGCGACGGATTCTCGCTGGCGCTCGACATCTCGTCCTACTCGTTGATCGCGCTTTCAAACGCCCTCGTCGACGTCCTCAACGACGAAGCGAGCATCGTCGCGGTGACCTATTTCGGATCGACGTCGATCGTGCCGAACTACAATCTCGCCGGCATCGCGAAGGCCGCGCTCGAGTCGATCGTGCGCTATCTCGCGTACGACCTCGGCGCGCGCGGCATCCGCGTCAACGCGATCTCCGCCGGCCCCATCTCGACGGCCAGCTCGCGTCAGGTCCGCGGCTTCCGCCACATCCTCGAGATGGTGGCGTCCGGGGCGCCCTTGCGCCGCAACGTCACGCCGGAAGACGTCGGCAACGCGGCCGTCTTTCTCACCTCGGATCTCTCGCGTGCGGTAACGGCGGGAGTGCATTTCGTCGACTCCGGCTTCAACGCCATGGGCATCTTCCCGAGCGCTCCCGCGCCGGCGGAGTGATCGCGCGTAGAGCTGCCGCATCGCGGGTCACCGGAGCGCGCGCTCGACGGCGGCGACCAGGTCCTTCACCAGGAAGGGCTTGGCCACGAAGGCGTCCCATCCCGGCGGCGGCGCCTGCGCGATGCCGCTGGTGAGGACCAGGCCCACCGCGCTCGCCCCCTCCGCTCGCAGGTGCTTGCGGACCTCCTCGCCGGTGAGCCCCGGCATGTCCATATCCAGCACGGCGGCGTCGAAGCGCTCCACGCGCAGCCGCTCCAGCGCCTGCACCCCGTCGGCCACGGCGCGCACCGCGTAGCCGGCCCCGCGCAGCGCGTGCGCCATGAACGAGCGGATGTCGGCGTCGTCGTCGGCCACCAGCACGCGCTTGGGAAGGCAGGCAGCGGCGGGCGCGCCGCCCTCGGCCAGCGGCAGGTAGACGCTGAAGGTGCTGCCGCTGCCCTCGATGCTGAAGACGCCGATGCGCCCGCCGGACTTCTCGACGAACTGCTTGGCCAGATAGAGTCCGAAGCCGCTCCCCGTGATCCCGAGCTTGCGCGCGTTGGAGGCGCGGGCGAAGCGGCCGAAGAGCCCGGGAATCTCGTCAGCCGGAATGCCGATGCCGCGGTCGCGCACGTCCACGGCCACCTCGTCGCCGTCGCGGCGCACCAGCACGTTCACCGGGCGTCCGTCCGGCGAGTACTTGATCGCGTTGGAGATGAGGTTTTCGAAGACTTGGCGCAGGCGCTCCCGGTCGCCCGTGACCACGGCGGGCGCCAACTCCGCCTCCACCGTCACCTCGCGCTCCGCCGCGTAGGAGCGCACCACCTCTTCCACCATGGCCGCGAGGTCGAAGGGCGCAGCGTGGAGCACCGGCTCGTTCTCCTCCAAGCGCGAGAGCATCAGCGTGTCGCTGGCCAAGCTGGCCAGGCGCATGGCGGCGTTGAGCACCGCCTCGAGCGACGCTCGGCGCTCACGCGGATCCTCGATGTCGTCGTCGAGCAGGAGCTGGGCGAAGCCGGCGATGGTGGTGAGCGGGCCTTTGAAGTCGTGGGCGAGCATCGCGATCAGGTCGCTCTTCATCTGGTTGAGCTCGATCACGGAGGCGCGCTGCCGCTCCAGCTCGGCGTAGAGCGCCACGTTGCGGGCGGCCACGGAGAAGTTGCGCGCCAACAGCTCCGCCGCGAACCGCTCCTCGTCGTGCGGCAGCGAGCCGTCATCGCTCAGATGGATGTCCAGCACCCAGCGCGTCGCGCCGTCCGGGCCGGCCACGGGCAGCAGCGCGCGATGGCTCGGATCGTCGCACCAGACCTCGCCGGAAGCCGCCGCGTTCGCGACCAGTTCGTCGTCGACGCCCGCGGCGGGCGAGGGCGGCCACGAGACGTCGTCGACGGCCACGAACGTGCCGTCCGGCAGCGCCGCATAGAGCACCGCGGAGCCCCCGAAAAGCTCGTGCGCCCCGCGCACCACGTTCTCCACCAGCACGCGCGGATCGAGCCCCGAGAAGATGCGGCGCACCACGCGCACCAGCGCCGTCATCAGCTCGTTCTCCGCGCTGAGCGCGCGCTCGCGGTCGACGAACGCCGTCACGTCGCGCGCGACCGCCAGCACCTCGGGGTCACCCTCCGAGCGCGGCACGATCTGCCAGGTGAAATCCAGGTCGCGCGCCCGGCCGGTGGCATCGAGCAGTTGCAGGCGCCGCGAGACGATCTGCCCGAGCCGCAGGCCCCGCGTCACCTCCTCCGTGACGTTGGGCTCACTGAAGACCTCGATGACCGGGTGCCCCACGATCTCCACGGCTGACTTGCCCAGGAACTCCGCCAGGCTGCGGTTGACGTGCGTGACCGTGCCGTCGAGCGTGCGGGTCATGACCTGCTCGGTGAGCTGGTCCAGCAGCAGGCGAAAGCGCTCCTCCACCGCGCCCAGCTCGTGCTCGAGCGTGCGCCCCCGCTGCGCGCGCTCGGTGATGTCGGCGAAGAGCACCAGCGCGTAGTTGACGTGCCCCCGCACGTCGAAGATCGGAGCGCCGCTGAAGAGCAGGGTGCTCTCGCGGCCGGTGGCGCGCTCGTTGAAGATCTGCTCCAGGTTGCGAAAGCGCTCGCCGCGGATGGCGCGATAGGCCGGGAAATCCCGCTCCGGCACGGGACGGCGCGCGGCATCGACCACCTCGAAGCGCGCGGCCCGGTCGCGCAGGACGCGGAGCTCTTCCACGCGCTCCGCGTGGAAGAACTGGAACGCCGTGCGGTTAGCCATCACGAGGTCGCCCTTGGGATCCAGCAAGAGCACGCCTTCGACGATGGAGTCCGCCAGCGTCCGGACGGTCTGGAGAAACGTCTCCTCCATCAGCGCGTCCCGGAACGTTCGACCGCGGCGAACAGATCCTTCAGCAGGAACGGCTTGGTGACCCTCACCGCGCTCTCCGGCAGCCCCGACGAGCCGAACCCGCCCAAGGAGACCAGCTTCGGCCCCTGGCGGCAAGCCTCGACCAGTTGGGCGCGCAGCGCCTGGCCCTCGAGGCCCGGCAGGTTCTCGTCGACGACGGCGGCCGCGCAGGGATCGCGCAGGAGATGCTCCACGGCCGCGCGAGCGTCGGCGGCCTCGCGCACGGCGAAGCCTTGCGAGCGCAGCACGTGCCCCAGGAACTCTCGGGAATCGGCGTCACCGTCGGCCACCAGCACGATGCGCGCCCCCACCTCCCGCACGCCGCCGCGCGAGACGGGGAGCCGCACGGTGAACGTGCTGCCCGCCCCCTCCTCGCTCGCGAGCACGATCGCGCCGCCGTGGAGGTCCACGAACTTCTTGGCCAGATAGAGGCCGAAGCCGGTCCCGCTGAGCCCCCGCGCGCGCGCGTTGGAGGCCCGCGCGAAGCGGCCGAAGAGGCGCGGCAGGTCGCCCTCCGGGATGCCGATGCCGAGGTCGCGCACCTCCACCGCGACCATCTCTCCCTCACGATGGACGTCCACCTCCACCGGCTCTCCGCCGGGGGAGTACTTGATCGCGTTGGAGATGATGTTGTCGAAGACTTGGCGCATGCGCTCCGCATCCAGCTCGCAGACGGCATCGGGATCGCGCACGGTGAGGTGCACGGTGCGCCGCGGGCGGAACCCCGCGACCACCTCCTCCATCAGGTCCGCCACGTTGGTCGGCTCAGGGTGGATCTGCAGCTCGTTCTGCTCCGCGCGCGCCAGCGCGAGGGTCTGCTCCGCAAGACGTCCCAGGCGCATCGCCGCCTCCACCATGTCTTCCATCGAGGCGCGAACGCTCTGCGGCGTGGCCGGGTCGTCGGCGACCAGTTCGGCGTTGCCCGAGATCACGGAGAGGGGTCCGCGAAAGTCGTGCGCCAGCATCGCGATGAGGTCGCTCTTGAGCGCGTTGAGCTCGATGATGGAGGTACGCTGGTGCTCCAGCTCCTGATAGAGCAGCGCGTTGTGCGCGGCCACCGCGAAGTACTGGGCGAAGAGACGGAGCACCGCGTCGTCTTCCGGGGCGACGCGGCCGCCGGGCGATGCCGAGACGTCGACCACGTAGGCCACGCCGCCGCCGGCTCCCGCCACCGGATAGGCCACGCGCGACATCGCGGCATCGGCTTGCACCTCGTCCTCGTCCCGCACGCGCGCCGCGAAGGCATCCGCTGGCTCGCCGTCTGGCCGTGCCGTCAAGTCCCGCGTCTCGACCAGCGTCCCGTCGGAGAGCGGCGCGTAGAGACGGGCCGTCCCCGCCGCCAGCGAGGCGACGCCCGCGCGCAGGCGCTCCACCAGCGTCGCGGCGTCGAACGTGAGGAAGAGTCCGTGCGCCGCCTCGGAGAGCTCCAAGAGCCGCGAGTTCTCGCGCCGCAAGAGATCCTCGCGCTCGACGAAGGCCGTGACGTCGCGCCCGACGGTAAGCACCTCACCGGTTTCGCCGGCAGCGTCGAGCGCGCTGTAGGTGAACTCCATCTCGCGGCGGCGGCCGCGCGCATCGGTCATGGTGACGCGCGTGATCGCCGGCTCGCCGTGCTGCAGCGACTCGCGTACGCGGCGCACGAACTCTTCGCCCACGCCCTCCACGCCGTAGCGCTGCATCTCCTGGATGCGCACGCCCACCAAGCGTTCCGGCTCGACGCCCAAGAACCTCGCGAAGCTGGCGTTGGCCTCAAGGATCTCCCCCGAGAGCTTGCGCCGGACGACGAAGTCCTCGATGTGGTTGGCCACCAGATCGAAGGCGGCTTGCACGGCGCGGCGGCGGCGCTCGCCTTGCTCCGCAACGTGATGGAGCCAGCCGACCAGCAGAGCGATGGCGGGTGCCAAGAGCACGAGGGCCCAGAGCCGCACCACGTGCGCCGAGTCGTACCGCCACGGATGACCGGGCAGCCAGAACGAGACGGCCGCGTACGTGACCACCAGCGCGGTGGCGACGATGCCGGGCACCAGCCCGCCAACGAACGTGGAGACCAGCACGCCCAGCAACAACACGGGGACCGGATTGGCCGGCCCGGTGCGCAGCAGATAGAGCACGACCAGCGCGCCGATGACGGCGGCCGACACCAGCACGCCGATCAGCTGCCGCGTCACGAGCGCCCGCCCCTCACGCAACGCGGCCATGCTCCGCGGACCTTACGGCTTCTTTACGCTGGCAGCCGAGCGAGCGCGTGCATGCACTGCGCCGCGCGGGAACGACGAGTGCGCGGACGATAACGAAGGAGGGAGGCTCGGTATGAGGGTGAGATCCAGGAAGAACGTCGCCGGAGGGCTGGCATGGGCCTTCGCGGGCGTGGTGCTTCTTGCGGCCCTGCCCGCATTCGCTCGCGCCGCGGCTCTGCGCGTTCCCTTCGAGCGATCCGTGCTGGTCGTGCTCTACCATCAAGTCTCCGACCACCCGATCGTCACGGCCCACGGTGAGGACACCCGCACCAAGCCCTTTCTCTCGCCCGCCGAGTTCGATGCCCAACTCACGCAATTCGCCCACGACGGCTACCAAACGATCTCGCTGAGCACGTATGAGGACTTCATCGCCGGCAAACCGGTGAAGCTCCCGGCCAAACCGCTGCTGATTACCTTCGACGACGGGTTCGCTTCCGCCTGGACCGAGGCGACGCCGGTCCTGCGCAAGCACGGGATGACGGCCGTGATGTTCGTGGAGGGTGAGCGCGTGGACCACCGCACGCCCGGGCGCCTCCGCCGGGACGACTTGACCGCCATGGAGCGCAGCGGCATCTGGCGCATCGAGTCGCACGGCTACGCCGGTCACTCCACCCTCCGCATCGACGCCGCCGGCACGGCGCCGCCGTACTGGTACGCCAACCTGGCGTGGCTCCCGGAGCAGAAGCGTGTGGAGACGAGGCCCGAGTTCCTGGCGCGTCTGCGCAAGGACTTCGCCGCGGAGCGCCTGCTCGTGGAAGGCGCCGTGCACCACGGCGTCACCGCTTTCGCCTACCCGAGCGACGAGTACGGCGAGAACTACCCCGGTCACTCCAACGCGCCGCACCTCTATCCGCTGATCGCGCAGGCGCTGCGCGAGGGCGGCGTGGAGATCGCCTTCGCCACCAGCGTTCCCGCGCACTACTACGCCAGCTCGCGGGCCGACGATCCCTACACGCTGCCGCGCGTGGGCATGGGCGAGCTCACCTCCGTCGCCTTCGCCGAATCGACGGACGCGGGCTACGCGGATATCCCCGACCTCTCGCGCGCCGGCGGCTACCTCGACAGCCGCACCATCGCGCTGGCGCCCGACGGCGGCATCTGGGCCGCCGCCGCGCAACGCCCCGACCTCTTCTCCCTCGACCTGCACGGACGCGAGCTGGCACGCTGGCACGTCGACGCGCTCCAGAGCGACCGCGTGGAGAAGCCGACGCTGATCGCCGGCCTGCTGGCGACGGGGGAGCGAACGCTCGACGTCTATCTCCAACGCGGCGTCTCGGCGCAGGGGCATCCGCGCCTGGTCACGCTGGCCATCGACGGCAGCATGGCGGCGGTCGAGCACGACCAGGCGCTGCCGCCCGAGGACAACTGGCTGGTGGGCATCGCGCGGTACCATGGCAAGGTCGTCGGCCTCGGCTCACGCGGCGGCGTGCACGACCTGCGGACCGGCGCGGTGATCGCGCGCTTCGCGCCCGCCTCCGACCCGTGGACGAGCCGCGACCGCGGCCGCTTCGCGGCGCTGTGCAGCCTGGGCGATGCGCTGGTGACCTTCGACCGCAAGAACGCGGCCTTCGTGCTCCTGTCGGCCGACGGCACGCTGCGATCGTTCCCGTACGACGGCGATCCGAGCATCTGGTCATGCGCGGGCACGCCGCGCGGAGACCTGCTGATCGACGCCTTCGTCAACCTGCACTTCTCGCTCGGCAGGGTGGAGCTCGAAGGACGTTCGTGAAAGCCCTGATCTGCGCGCTCGCCGTGCTCGCCGCACTTGCCCTCCCCGCGCGGGCGCGGGCCGACCAATCCGGCTTCCTCTACGCTTATGCGCTCCAAGACGCGCGCTTCAACGACACCATCTTCTCCGTCGACGCGACCAAGCCGGTGGGCTCGCCGCAGGCCACGATCCGCCCCTACTTCGAGGCGTTCTACACGCGCGACACCCGCACCACGGGCGGCCGCTTGCCGCAGACGTTCGCCGACAACTACCTGCTGGGGGCCGCCGGTCTCCAGGCGCAGTTCGCCGACGGCCTGCGGCTCTTCGCCCAAGTGGGCGCCGCCCAGCAGATCGGCGAGCCCTCCCCCGACGTCACGCAGCAGAGCGGCGGTGACTTTCGCGGCGGGGCCCAGCTCTACCGCGAGTGGAGCGTGCCGTTGGGCGACCCCGGCCCCATCGGCTCCTTCTACGGAAGCGCCGCGTACTACAGCCGCTATCGCGACGGCATCGTCTATCTGCAAGCCGAGCGCGGCCGCGCGTTCGGCCATGGCCGCACCACCGACGTCTACGCGCGCGTGACGGTGACGGCCGACACCCAAGGATACTACTACGACAACGTGGCCGAGCTCGGCGTGGGCGTTCGCATTCACCCGTTCGGGGCACAAGGCCCCTCGCTCGCGCTGGAGGGCTTCGGCGGCGTCTACTTGCGCGCCGGATCGCCCACGGGCTCCACGTACGTCGATCTGCGCCCGACGCTGACGCTGGGAGTGGCATTCTGATCATGGCTGCAACGTGGGAAACCAGTCCTCTCGAGATCGCCGAAGAGACGGCGAGCGCCCTGCTCCGCGAGCACGGGCTGTTGATGGTGCGCATCTGGCTGGTCGCCCCGTTCGATCCACGCCAGCCGATGCTGGCCACGGTGCAGCAGATGCACGGCCGCACGTACGGGGGCCTGGCGGCGGCGGCGGTGGGAGAGATCCTGAGCGCGCCGCGCCCCGCCGCGATGCTGCTCGACCGCGTCGACGACGACGCGCGCTTCGAGCCGCCGGTGCCGGCCGGCTCCTTCGTCGGCCTGCCGCTAATCGTCGAGGGCAAACCCTACGGCTACGTCGAGTGCTACACCGCCAGCGATGCCGCGATCTCCTTCGAGACTGCCGCGGAGCTGCAGCGCAAAGCGAGCGAGGCGGCCGCGCGCGTGGCGGGTTCCAGGCGCGACACCGCTCCGGAAGCTCCCGCCCCCGCGGCGAAGGGGCAGCGCATCTTGATCGCCGACGACGACCCGGAGATCCGCGGCATGCTGCGCGCCCTGCTCCGGCGCAACGGCTACGCCGTGCTGGAAGCGCGCAACGGCCTCGAGACGTACGACCTGGCCAAGCAGGAGCAGCCCGACCTGGTGCTGGTGGACTGGGTCATGCCGCTGTTGGAGGGGCTGGAGACCACCAAGCGCCTCAAGGCCGATCCGCAGACGGCCCGGATCCCGGTGATCATGGTGACCGGACAGTCGCGAGTGGACGACAAGGTGATGGGCTTGGAAGCAGGCGCGCAGGACTTCGTCACCAAGCCGTTTCACACGCGCGAGCTGCTGGCCCGCATCAAGCGCCACCTGCGCGCGCGCGATCAGGCGCACGGCTCCGTCGCGAGCGCGGCGCCGCCGAAGTCGACCGACGTCGCGGAGACGCGGCCGGAGGTTGGGCCTCCCGTTCCGAGTGCCGTGGGCGAGGAAGACTACTGGCTGCGCGGGATGGAGGCCTCGCAGCTGGGGCGCCTGCGCGAGGCGATGGGCTGGTTTCTGCGCGAGGCCGAGGAGTGCGAGAGCAAGCAGCGCTTCGCGCGCGCGGCCATCGCCTTCCGCAGCGCCTCCGTCACCGCGGGGCAGTTGCGGGAGCACGATCTGGCCAACAAGTTCCTGCGTCTGGCCGGAAAGATGTACCTCTGCTGGGCGGAGAACGAGAGCGACCCCGTGCACGTGCGCGAGGCCTACCTCAACGCCGCGCGCTCGTTCTTGATGGCCGGCAACCTCAAGCTGGCGAAGAAGTCGATCGACTTCGCGCACTCCTTCGACGCCGTGCTCGCCGACGACCGTCCCTCGGGGCTCGCGTGAGAGTCGTCCTGCTCACGGAGGGGACGTATCCGTACGTGCGGGGCGGCGTCTCCACGTGGTGCGACGATCTGGTGCACGGCCTCCCCGACGTGGAGTTCGTGGTCTACGCGATCGTCGGAGGACCGCAGAACCGCCTGGAGTATCCCCTGCCGGAGAACGTGACGCGCGTGCTGACGGTGCCGCTCTGGGGCGTGGAGAGCCTGCGCGAGTACAACCATCTCGAGCTCGCGCCCGGCCGCGCGCGCGACGCGCGGGCGCTGCGCTCGCGCTTCGTCCCCGTCTTCCGCGCGCTGCTGGAGCAGATCGCGCTGGGCATGCAGGCCGCTGCCCCCGGCGAGCTGGCCGCGCTGCTGGCCGAGCTGTACGCCTACTTCCGCGAGCACGACTACGACTGGACGATGCGCCGCGACGAGACGTGGCGCGCGGCCACGGATGTTCTGAACGCCAACCCCTGGCACCAGCGCTTCATGACCACCATCGAGGCCGTCGAGACGCTGCGCTCCATCTACCGCTACCTGATTCCGCTGGCGATCGAGGTTCCGCAAGCCGACGTCTATCACACCTCGGCCTCCGGTCTCTGCGCTCTGCCGGCCGTGGTGGCGCACGAAGGCTTGGGCAAGCCGGTGCTGCTGACCGAGCACGGCGTCTACCTGCGCGAGCGGGTGCTGGCGCTGGCGCGCGCGGGCTTTCCGATGTCCGACCGCACGGTCAAGAAGAACTTCTTCTCCGGCATCGTGCGCGCCGCGTACCACGCGGCCGACGCGGTGGCCCCCGTCTGCGCCTACAACTCGCAGTGGGAAGCGTTCTACGGCGTGCCGGAAGAGCGCGTGCGCGTGATCTACAACGGCGTCGATCCCGCGCGCTTTCCCGCGGTGGAGCCGCCGGCCGGTCCCCCCACGGTGGTGAGCGTGGCGCGCATCGATCCGCTCAAGGATCCGCTGACGCTGATCGCGGCGGCCGCGGTGGTGCGCCAGCGCGTGCCGGGCGTGCGCTTCGACCTGTGGGGGCCCGCGCCCGACCTCGAGTACCTGCGCGAGTGCGAGGCGCTGATCGAGGAGCTGGGGCTGGGCGAGACGGTCCGGCTGTGCGGCGCCACCGCGAATCCGGGCGCCGCATACGCGGCGGGGCACGTGGTGGCGCTCTCGAGCGTGAGCGAGGGCTTTCCCTACAGCGTGATCGAGGGCATGATGTGCGGCCGCCCCGTGGTCGCCACGGACGTGGGCGGCGTGCGCGAGGCCGTGGGCGCCTTCGGCACGGTGGTGCCGCCGCGGCGCCCCGACCGGCTGGGCGAGGCCCTGGTCTCGCTGCTCTCGGACGAGGAGCGCGCGCGCGAGCTGGGGCACGCGGCGCGCGGGCACGCGCTGGAGCACTTCTCCCGCGTCACCTTCCTCAACAACTACCGCGCCCTCTACGGCGAGCTGACGCAAGCGCTGGTCGTGGCATGATGATCGGCGACTTCGGACGGCTGGAGGAACGGGACCACGCGATCGAGGTGGCGGCGCGCAGCATCGTCTCGCTCTGCAAGCAGGACCGTTTCGGCAAGGGCTGGCGCCCCAAGGGCGTCGACGAGGTTGCGATCCTGCTGGAGACGCTGGGCTACAGCCAAGAGATCGTGGAGGAGCTCTGGTACCACGATCTCTTCGCGCTGGCCGCGGACGTGGCGGCGCTGGTCGACAAGTACGTCGCCGACGAGCGCGTGGACGACCGCGGCGACCCGAGCTGGTTCATCCGCGCCTGCCGCGACTACGCGGTGGGATCGCTCTACTCAGGGCCGTGGGTGGTGGCCGTGGTGGGGCTCTTCGTCTTCGGCGCGGCCTTGTGGTCGGCGTTCGACACCCCGGCGGACCTGGTGGTCACCGCGAGCCTGGGCGTCTTCGCGGCGCTGGTGGTCAGCGGCTTCTTCACGCAGGCCATCGCGCGCAAGGTGACGTTCTCGCTCTTTCAAGACGACCACGCCATGATGAACCGCGTCTCCGCACGCTACACCGCGCGGGGGGCGCTGGTGCTGCTGGCGAGCGCGGCGGTGCTCTCGGCCGCCCTGGTGCTGGTGGGCGGCTTCCCGCTCCAAGAGTCGCTGCTGGGCGGGGCCTACCTCTTGGCATCGGGGATCTTCCAGCTCTCGCTGGCCACGCTCTACACGCTGCGGCGCTTCGGGACCATTCTGGGCATCGTCGCCGTGACGGTGGTGCTGAGCGGCATCGTCTTCCGTCTGGGCTTCCACGGCGACGTGGTGAAGCCATGGGAGCCGATGGTGCAAGCGGCGGTCATCGGAGCGGTGGGCATCGCGGTGATCGCGGCGACGGCGCGTTGGCTCCGCCAGCGCTCCGGCGGCGGCCCCGTGGGCGAACCGTGGTGGCCCGCCATCGATGAGAGCGTGCGCCCATACGCCATCTTCGGGGGGCTCTACTTCTTGGCGATCGTGCTCGATCACGTCGCCGCGGGCCTGCTGCACGGCGGGCGCATCGTCTACAACGCGCGCTACGAGATCGCCGCCGACGTGGCGCTCTTCGCCGCGGTGCCCTTGACGGGCGCCATGAACGTGGCGCTGGAGCGTCTGCCGCCGCTCATCGTCGGCGGCGCCGCGCAGTACGCGGTCGGCGAAGAGGACGCCTTCAACCGGCGCATCACGCGGTTCTTCGCGCGCAGCGTCGGGGCCATGGCGCTTGCGGCCGTGCTCTCGTGGCTCGTGGTGGTGCCGCTAGGCGACCGCCTGCTGCCGCACGTGGGCGGCGCGCCGGCCGACCCCACGGAGATGCGCGTGCTGGCGCTGGCGGCCGCCGCGTACGCCGCGCTGATGCTGGGTCTCTATGCGTGCCAGGTGCAGTTCTTCCTGAGCCGTCCGGCGGTGCCGCTGGCGGCCGCCGCCGCGGCGGTGGCGGTCTGCGGGAGCGTGGGAGCCTGGGCCGTGATCACCCATGCGCCCGACGCCACGCCGGCCTACGGCCTCTGCGCCGGCACCATGCTCTTCGCGGCGGTCGCGTTGGGCGGAGCATACCGCGCCGTGAGATCGTTCGCGTCCACGTACTACGCCGCGTACTAGTCGTAGTAGACGGCGCTGGCCGCCTGCCAATCGCGGCAGTCGCGGCAGTGCGGCGGCAGGGCGTCGAAGCGCCGCTCCACGTGCGCCGCGCGCAGGGGCCCCAAGCTCGCGTTCCACACCTCGCGGATGGATGACGAGGTGACGTCGCCGGCGACGAAGCGCGCGTCCAGGTCCACGGCGCAGGTCACCACCTTGCCGCGATCCGTGATCGACATCGTCTGCATCGCCCAATAGCACGGCCAACGCTCATCGTTGCCGAGCGCCAGGTTGGGCGCGTCGACCTTGCCCGCCCAGCTCACCTTCGGCCGGATCTTGACGTTGGCCCCGCGCGCGGACCAGAAGGCGATGAAGTCCTCCTTCTCGTGGGCGTTGACATCCATCTCCACGAATTGCACGTAGACCTCGGGGTTCGCGAAGCCATGCGCGCGCTTGAGCTCCAAGAGGCCGAGGACGTTCTGCACGGTGCGCTCGTAGTCGCCGCCGACGCGCACCTGGGCATACGTCTGCGGCGAGAAGGCGTCGAGGCCGATGTAGATGCCGTCGAGTCCGGCTTGGATGAGGGCGTGCGCGCTCGGCTCGTCCAGCAGGTTCGCGTTGGAGTTGAGCACCACGTCGGTCAGCCCGCGCGACTTCGCGTAGGCGATCATGTCGAAGATGGTGGGCTTGTAGCGCCGGCGGATGAGCGCCTCGCCGAAGAAGACCATCCAGACGCGCGTGGCGGGATCGGCCGCGGCGATCTCGTCGATGCACTTGGTGAAGAGCGGCCACGGCATGAATCCCTTTTGCCGCTCCATCTCCTTGTGGAAGCACATCGAGCACTTCAGGTTGCAGAAGCTGACGGTATCGAGCAGGACGACCTTGGGAAAGTCGCCTGCATCCTTGCCCCGGGAGGCCGCACGGTTCTCCATACGTGTATCGTATCGGCAACGTGAGCGGGCCTGCGGAACGCCGCGCACAGGGAGGCCGCCGGGGGGGCAGGAATGTTCAACATATGGAAACGACCGCGCGCGGCCACGTCGGCCGCTTCGCGACGCGCACGCAACGGCTGCGCGCCAGCACGATCCGCGAGATCCTCAAGGTCACCCAGCAGCCCGACGTCATCTCGTTCGCCGGGGGTCTGCCCGCGCCGGAGCTCTTTCCGCGCGAGGCCCTGGCCCAGGCCGCCGCGCGCGTGCTGGCCGATCCCACCGACGGGCCCAACAGCCTGCAGTACACGGTGACCGAGGGTCACCCGCCTCTGCGGGCCTGGGTGGCGGCGCGCCTGGACCGCGTGTGGGGCGTGGAGGTCGCGCCGGGCGACGTGCTGGTGACCGGGGGGTCACAGCAGGGCCTCGACCTGGTCGGCAAGGTGTTCCTGGACCCCGGCGACACCGTGGTGCTGGAGAGCCCGAGCTACCTCGGCGCGATCCAGGCGTTCGACGCCTATCAGGCGGAGTACGCCACGGTGGAGACCGACGCCCAGGGGATGATCCCCGCCTCGCTGGAGCGGACGCTGCGCGCCGCCGCCGCGCCGCCCAAGCTGGTCTACCTGGTGGTGAACTTCGGCAACCCCACGGGCGTGACGCTCTCGGAGGAGCGGCGCGAGGCCATCGTGCGCATCTGCGAGCGGTACGACGTGCCGCTGGTGGAGGACGACCCCTACGGCGAGCTGCGCTACGAGGGGCGCCACCTGACCCCGCTGATCGCCTACCCCACCCGGGGAACGGTGATCTACCTGGGCACCAACTCGAAGATCTGCGCCCCCGGCCTACGCCTGGCGTGGCTGGTCTGCCGCGATCCCGCCGTGCGGGAGCGGATCGTGCCGGCCAAACAAGCCGCGGACTTGCACACGAACACGTTCTGCCAATACCTCTTCGCGGAGTTCACCAAGGACGATGCCGCCTTCGACCGGCACGTGGAGAGGATCAAGGACTGCTACCGCGAGCGGCGCGACGCCATGCGCGAGGCCCTGACGGAGCTGATGCCGTCCGACGTGCGCTTCAACGAACCCAGCGGCGGGCTCTTCTTCTGGGCCACGGTGCAGCGCCCCGGCTTCGACACCGAGGCGCTTTTCCACGAGGTCGCCGAACGCCAGCGCGTGGCGTTCGTCCCGGGGCGCGCCTTCTATCCCCACAAGGACGTCGCCAACGCGCTGCGCCTCAACTTCTCCAACACGCCGCCGGAGCGCATCCGCGAGGGCATCGAACGGCTGGCGGGCGGCTTGCGCGCCTGAGCGCGCCCGCGTCGCTTTGCCCTACGAGCTCTCTCCGATGCCGTGGGCGTGATGGCGCGAAAGCCGGACGGGAAGGTCCGGCCACGCCCGCGGGTCGTCCACCGGCTCATACTCACCGGTGCGCGAGTCGCGCTCGTATCGCCAGCACGGACCATTCTCCGCGATGCACCGTAGAGCCGCGAACGTCTCATCGATGTCGGCCTTCGTGACCCCTAAACCAAGGCTCATGCGTACCGCGCCCGGCATCGAAGGGCGCACACCCGAACGAAGCTCGTCGCGAATGAGATCAGCCTGACTGCGCTCAACACGCAACAAGTGTAGCAGCAACGGATGCGCGCAGAAGCACCCGTGACGCACACCGATCCCGTACTCGGCGCTCAAGATGGCCGCGAGCAGGCTGTGCTCGTAGCCGCGAAGGTTGAACGTGAGAATCCCCACGTGCGGATACTCCGAGCCCCAAACCGTGTAGAGCTCGAGGCCGCGGACCGTCAGGATCCGCTCTCGAGCGTAGGAGTAGAGCTCGGCTTCCTCTTCGGCCAAGGCATCCATCCCATATTCCCGCAGCGCACGGCACGCTGCTCCCAGCGCGATGGCACCCAGAATATTGGGCGAGCCGGCCTCCTGGCGATCCGGAGCCTCTTTCCATGCAACGTCGTCTAGGGTGACGAAGTCAACGGCTCCTCCGCCGCGCAACAAGGGCTCGTGGTCCTCTAGCCAGTCGGCCCGCCCGATCAAGGCCCCAGAGCCGAACGGTGCGTACATCTTGTGCCCGGATATCGCCAGATAGTCGACGCCCAGTGCCGAAAGGTCGATGGGATAGTGCGGCGCGAGCTGCGCCGCGTCTACGAGCACGCGCGCTCCCGCCGCATGCGCGCGCTGCACGATCTCCGCCAGTGGCCAGATCTCGCCTGTCACGTTCGAGGCGCCCGTCACCGTGACAAGCGCGCGCTCTAGAGTCCTCTCCGCGAGAGCCTGTTCCAGCGATGAGATGAGCGCCTCGGGGCTCGAAGGCACGGGTAGATAGCGCACGCTATGGCTGCGCCACGGCAGCATGTTGGCGTGGTGATCGACGGCGAACGCAATTACGTCCGTTTCGGGAGGCAAGGCATAGGAGAGCAGGTTGATAGCGTCGGTCGTGTTGCGTGTGAAGACGACGGCGTCATCGTCGCGCGCCCCAAAGAAAAGGCGGAGCTCCTCGCGCGCGCCCTCATATGCGGCCGTTGATACCTGCGACTTGAATCCCGCCCCGCGGTGCACGCTACTGTACCACGGAAGGACGCTCTCCAGCGCTCGCACCGCAGCCTCCAGGGCGGGCGCGCTCGCGGCGAAGTCGAGGTTGAGGTACCGTCGCCGCCCGCCGCCGACCAATGGGACATCAAGGTCCGCGCCCATGAGGCGCAGCTGCGCCGAGGGCTTTCGTGACTGCGTAGAAGCCATCTGGTCTCCCTTCCGACCGAGGTCGGCCCGCTACCCTCTCGCTTCGCGCATCCGAAGCGCAAACTCGAACGGCCCCTCGCCCACGGATGCGAGCGTCGTCGCCGCTTCGCCGCTGTCGCCCGGCGAAAACAGCCTAATATCCGTGCCCGCGAGGCTGAAGCGGCGGCCATGTCCACTCGGGCCGGCGCTCTCCTCCGGGGCGTCCGAGCCGAAGCCTAGCGCGTCGCGATACAGAGCGGCAGTGCGCTCGAGATCTCGCACGACGATCGACACGCCGGCGAGGCCGAGCGCGCCGTTCCGGTGCCGCCCGGGGCGTTCCCACGCCAAGCGTTCTTCGTCGGGCGTCTCCCACTCGATGAGAAACGGCAGCGCATGACGCCAAGGCCCGCCTTCCGGAATGGCCAGTCGCCACTTCAAGGTGCGGCCGTCAGGGCGGCGCCGCTCCATCGCGACCACCCTCGTTGGCACGCCACATTGCGCCAAGCGATCGGCGTCCCGCGCGGCGTCGGCGGTCGCCACGGCGAACCCCAACAGGCCGCGGCCGGCCTTGCGTACGAAGTCCACCGCCACGCGGCCGGCCTCGCCGGCGGCAAGCGCCTCGGCTTCGTCGCGGACGGCGATGAGCTCAAGGTAGTCGAGCCCAAAGCGGACGATCGCGTTGTGCGTCCCCAAGCCGCGATGGCTTCCACCCTCCTGAACCTCGAAGCCGAGTTCACGGTACTCCGATACCGCGGCTTTGAGGTCCGGGAATGCAATGGCCAGGTGATCCAAGCGTGTGATCATCTCTCGCTCGTTTCGGCGCCGTTAGGCCTTCGACGTCAGGTAGACGCCCCGCCCACTCGCCAGCATGGCTCCAGACATGTCGTACACCACGGCCTCGGCCGAGGAGAACGTCCGCCCCAGTTTCAGCAGGCGTCCCCTCGCCCAGAGATCCCCGGGCATCGCCGGCTTGTGGTAGTCAACGCGCATGTCGATCGTGGGGACGCCCCTTCCGAACTTCGCCGCGATGGCCCAATCGGCGGTGAGGTCGATGAAGGCCGCGAGGATGCCCCCATGCGCGTACCGCTGCTCGGGGTTCACGACGTACTCTTCGCGCCACGCGACTCGTAGGTCGATGTGCTCTTCCGTGAGATCGACGAGCGTGAGGCCTAGCCATTGATGAAACGGCGCCTCGACGATCAGCCTCCGCATCGTCTCCGCGTCGAGCAGATTCGGCTTGTCGCTCACATCACACCGTTAAGACCGCTTTGCCGAAGACCTTCCGGTCGATCAGCTCTTGCATCGAAATCTTCATCTGCGCCAATGGGCGTACGGAGTCGATCACCGGATCGATCCGCCCGTCCGCGACCATCTGCAACAAAGCAGCCTGGTCATCAGCCGTCCACCCGTTGGAGCCGATGATCCGTTGCTCGAACGACCAGATGTAGCGGATGTCCGTGGGAGGATTGAAGCCCGCCGTGGCTCCGCACGTCAGCATCCTGCCATCGCGCTTGAGCGCCTTGAGACTCTTCGCCCAGGTCTCACCGCCGATGTAGTTGACGATGACGTCGACACCGCCGCTCTCGCCCCAGACGCGCGGCTTTCCGTAGAGCCGGTGCGCCTCTTCGACGAAATCTTGGCTCGATGTGTCGACAACGTGGTCGGCTCCAAGCGCCTTGAGCCGCTCCGTCTTCTCCTTGGAGCTGCCGCACGCGACGACCTCGGCGCCGGCCGCTTTCGCCAGTTGAACGCAGCACGTTCCGACTCCACCCGTGGCGCCGAGGATGAGCACGGACTCACCCGCGGAGACGCCTCCGCGGGTGACCATCATCCTGCGCGCCGTGCCGTAGGCAACCGGAAGGCATGCGGCTTGCTCGTATGAGACGCCGTCCGGGATTCTGATGAGATGTGTGGCCGGAACGCTGATGTACTCGCAGCAGCCGCCTCGCAGCGTCTCGCCGATCATCTTCGGCGGTAGCAGCGGCATCACGCTGACGCGGTCGCCGACGCTCCAGTCCGCGTCGTCGACGCCTGAGCCGAGTGCCGCGATCTCGCCCGCGATATCTCCTCCGGGAACCATCGGCAACGGGATCTTCAGCCCCGGGATGCCGCGCAGGATCATCGGGTCGAACCCATTGAGGGCCGCGGCCCGGACCCGAACAAGGCATTCTCCGGGGCCCGCTTCGGGCTCAGGAAAGTCCTCCACGTACCGCAGGTTCTCCAGCGGGCCGTGCTGCTCAAAGAGTACTGCACGCATGCGCCTATCCTCGCCCCGCTAGCCGGGATAGCCCAAGTGACAGACCGCGGCTTGCGCCCTCTCCGAAGGCGCGATCGCCGAAGCCTCCTGACGGTCCAGGATCTCCAAGACGTCGTACTTGTCTTCCGGTGTGCCCTCGGGACGCACCTTGCTGAAGAAGGCCGGCCACATGAGCTCGTGATCGATCTTCCGGTACGACGATGTCCCGGCCCAAACCGATTTGAACTCCGCCCCCTCCAGCGTTCGCGCCACCTTGACCCCGTCGGTGCTCTTCGCTTCGTTGATCGCCCACAGGAGACGATCCATCGAGACGTATGCGCCGACGCTATACGGGGTGGGCGGGTAGCCGTAGCGCTTGCGGTACTCGTCGACGAAGCGCTGGGCCTCGAGGTTACCCTTCCCAAAGACGATGTCGCCTTTATAGTACCACTCGACTCCCCAGTAGCCGACCCGAGCGGACTTCGGCAGCTGCCATACGACTTCCAACTCGGTGTAGGGACCGGCAACGGGAATCTTGCCGAGCAAGCCGTACGAATCGGCTTGCTTCAAGAGGTTGACGAGATCCTGTCCTCCCGGAATCGCGATCAGGCAGTCCGGCTTCGCGGCCTCGACCTTCAGCAGATAGGAGCTGTAGTCGGCAGTCCCCATGGGCACGAGGTCGTTGCCGACGATCTGGCCGCCGATGCGCTTGATGACGTCCTCGTATCCCTTCGCGACCGTGTGCCCGAACGCATAGTCCGGCGTGATCAGGTACCAACGCTTGCCGAAGAGCTTGGCGATGGAGTAGCCCGTGGCGTGCGTCATCATCCAGGTGTTGTGGCAGGTCTGGAAGCTATTCCAGCTGCACTTCTCGCCGACGACGGCGTCGGTATGGCCCCCGGAGTCGACGAAAACCACGCCCAAAGATGCCGCCGTGGCGCTGACCGAGAGGGTCGCCGCGCTGTTCACGGTGCCCATCAGGGCAACGCACTTATCCTGGTAGACCAGAGACCTCGCCTTCAAGACGGCCGTGCCCGGGTTGTTTTGATCGTCGCCGACCACCACCTCGACCTTTCGACCGAGCACTCCGCCGCGCTTATTCCACGCGTCGACGGCCATCGCCGCGGCCTGAACCTCGGTCTTCGCGAAAACGGAGAACGGCCCCACGAGCGACTCTACTTGGCCGATCTTGACGGTCTCTTCGGCCTCACTCCGTCGTGGCACGAAAGCGGGAAAGGCAGCGGCGGCGGCGGCCGCCGCCATGCCCGCGCCCTTGACGAACTTCTCTCTCGAAATGGAGTAGTCGGGCATATCAGTCTCCTCAGCGTTCGAGCGATGGGATGTTGGCGGGACCGCCTTCTGCGACCATCGCTTCAGCAAGCTCGCAGAGCTTCTTTCGATCGACCTTACCAGGCCCTGATAATGGAATCTGTTCCAAGAAGAACACCCGGCGAGGATGGGCAAAAGCGGGTCCGTGCTCGAGGGCGAACGCCTTGAGCACCTGCTCGTCCTCGCGTGCTCCGCGACGCAGGACGACGAACGCGACGGGGACTTGCCCCTTAACGGCGTGAGGAATGGGAACGACACACGCGTCCAAGACATCGGGGTAACGCCGCAGGAGGTCTTCGACCTCAATGGGATAGACGTTCTCCGCGGCGGTGATGATCATGTCGTCGGTCCGCCCCATGATGAAGTAGCGGCCGCTCGCGGCGCGCTTGGCAAGGTCGCTCGTGTAGTACCAACCCTCCCGGATGCGCTTGGCGCTGACCTCCGGGTTCTTGTAGTACTCCCGAAGAACGCCACGATTGCGCACGATGAGCTCGCCGACTTCTTCGTCGGAGCAGTCCGTCTCATCGTCACGCACGATCCTGATCTCGGTCTCCGCGACGGCGCCGAGACCCGGAGTGTCGTCAAGCGGCTGGATGAGCGTGACGGGTCCGCCTTCGGTGGAGCCGTAAATCTCGCTGACGTGAGCCTGAGGAAAATACCGTTGCAGCAGCCGGAGGAGCTCCGGCGCCACGGACGACGATCCCACCGTGGCGATACGCACGGAAGATACGTCGTAGCGCTCAAAGAGCTCGGGCCTGGCGAAGATCATGTTGTACATCGCCGGCACGCCGGTGGTATACGTCACCTTGAAGCGGTCAATGGCGGCGATGTAGGCCTCGGGATCGAAGCGCGGGAGGATCACGACTGAGCCTCCCACGTAGAGCATCGGCTTCACGGCCCCGGTCATCGCGTTCTTGTGCGAGAGCGGCGCGGCCGCGATTGAGCGATCGGCCGCCGTATAGCCCAGGAAGTCGACATGGACCTTTGTGTTCCAGATTTGGCCGTCGTGGTTCAAGACGCAACCCTTCGGGCGTCCTGTCGATCCTGACGTGTACGGTTGGAACGCATCCCCGAAGACGTCGATGCTCGCGTCGGGTGGCTCCGCACTCGTCGTCGCAAGCCATGCGTCGAACTCGACCACGCCATCCGGCAGAGGCTCATCGCCATCCGCGCGATAGCCGACGACCAGGTGAACGGCCCCAACGGGCGCCGCGAGGCCGATGCCGCGCAGCGTCTCGTTGGGAGAGCAAAACAGCATCTTGGCGTCGCTGTGCTCTATGATATATGCGATGGCATCGTTGCCCAACCGGGGATTGATCGGTACGGCCACAGCGCCGCTGCGCATGATCCCGAGCGAAGACTCGATGTAACGATAGTGGTTGTCGAACAACAGCGCAATGCGATCGCCCCGCACGATGCCGGCGTCGCGTAGCGCGTTGGCAACTCGATTGGCGCGCTCGTCCAGCTGGCGATAGGTCATGGCGACGTCGCCTTGATAGATCGCGACCTTCCCCGGCGTCGCCTCGAGCGCGGCCTTGAAGATATAGCCCAAGCCTCTGCGGGAGACCGCCCTCCCGTCCATGTTGCCGCCTTCCGTCGTCTTTGCTCTCTTCATTCCGCCCTGCGCGCGCGAGGAGCCGGCTTCGCCGGCCGGCCCTCTCCGGCGGGGCGGTGCGCGGCCCCCCCTTCGCGAGGGCTTCGGCGGTCGTCCGTCTTGCGCTCACGATAGCCGGCATCCGGAGCGATCTCGATGTTGGCCGTCAGGAGCGAGGGACTGGACAGCAGGGCATCGAGCACCATTTTCTGCGAGGCTTGGCACTGCGCGAGCGCGATCTCCCGGGCGCTGGCGGTGTCGCCGCGCATGATCGCCCCCACCAGATCCTCGTGCTCGTGCACGATCTCCTCGGTGCGGCGCGTGAGCGCTAAACCGACGTGGAAGATGCGCTCCATCTCGTCGAGGACCTGGCCGAGCGCGCGCGCCAAACGCGAGTTGGCCCCAGCGCGGGCGATCGTCACGTGGAACTCCGTGTTCGCGCGCAAGAAACGCTCGATGGTCGCGCGGTCGTTTGGATCGTAGCCGACCCGACAGAGCTCGTCGAGGGCGCGGAGCTGCGCCGGATCGCTTACCTCTTGGGCGGCCAAGCCGGCGGCCTCGCACTCCAACACCACGCGTAATGCCATGAGGTCCTTGACGTCTTTGAGGGTGACCGGCGCGGCGCGGTAACCGGTGCGTGGATTGACCTCGACGAGCCCCTCGCGCTGGAGCCGCATGAGGGCCTCGCGGACGGGCGTCTTGCCGAGCTTGAGCTCGGAGGCCATCATGTGCTCCGTGAACGCCCCCCCGGGCGGGATGTCGAGGCAAATGATGCGGCGCTTGATAGCGTCGTACGCCCGGTCGGTAAGCGTGGACGGATGCGACAAAGACATATTACTGCGTTACTTGTAATATATCTCTGATCGCCTGTCAATACGACAACTGATGAATTCCGGGCATCGTGGTGCCTCAGATGGCGAAAATGGCGACTACGGCACTCCAGGCTCGATCAGACGTTGGGAGGCTTCGGAGTATCTCGATCCCGCGACACCGTGCTCCGCGAGTGTTAGATCGATCGCGGCAAGGTCGTCAACGCCGAGAGAGACCTCCAGCGCACCAAGATTCTCTTCGAGGTAGCGACGGCGCTTAGTGCCGGGCAATGGCACGACATCGTCGCCGCGGTTGAGAAGCCATGCCAAGACGAGTTGCGCCACGCTGCAGCCTTTGGCCGCGGCAATGCCTTGCAGCGACTGCACCAGCTGCTGGTTGCGTGCGAAATTCTCTTTTTGAAATCTAGGATTGCCGCGACGATAATCGTGATCGGGGAGATCATCGACGCGCTTGACGGCTCCCGTGAGAAACCCGCGGCCCAGCGGGCTGTAGGCAACAAAGCCGACCCCACGCTCTCGGCAAGCGCGCAACACGGACTCGGCGGGCTCCCGGCTCCACAAGGAGTACTCCGTTTGGACGGCCGCGACGGGGTGAACGGCAGCGGCACGCGCAATCGTCTGAGGGCCGACCTCGCAGAGACCGATGAAGCGTACGTAACCCGACCGCACCAGGTCGGCCATAGCCCCGACAGTCTCCTCGATCGGGACTCGCGGATCGACGCGGTGATAGTAATAAAGGTCGATCCAGTCGACGCCGAGGCGCGCGAGGCTAGCCTCACACGCCCGCCGCACGTAATTCGGCGAGCCGTCGATGCCGGCAAATCCTCCGGTTGCGCCTCGGATCAGTCCGAACTTGGTGGCCACGATCGCGCGGTCCCGACGGCCCGTCAGGGCCCTGCCGAGCAACTCCTCATTCCGCCCGGCTCCATACATGTCGGCGGTGTCGAAGAGCGTGACGCCAAGCTCCATCGCGCGGTGGATCGTAGCCAACGACTCGTCGTCGTCGGGCGTTCCATAGTAGTCGGACATGCCCAGACAGCCGAGTCCAAGGGCTGATACGGCGAGTCCGCCTCGTCCAAGAACACGCTGCTTGATGACGGCCATTGCGGTGCTCCTCGCGCGCGTCTCACCCGGCACGGAGACCCTTCAGACCGGCGATGCCTAGGACCTGGGATATGCATATGAGCACACGCCGCCCCAGCGCATCCGCGAGGGCATCGAACGGCTGGCGGGCGGCTTGCACGCTTGAGCGCATCTTGACAAAATTGCTCTATTCATTTATTTTCTGTATATGTCTAAACGGATAGAGCATAATTCGGTGCGATGGGGGCCGGCCGGGCAGCCCGTCGGACGGTACCTCGCCGAGGCGCGACGCGCGCGGGGGCTGACGCTTGCCCAGCTGGCCGAGCGGCTGGACGTCTCGGCCGCGAACATCTCGCGGATCGAGCACGGCGCCGACCTGCGGGTGTCCACGCTGCTCGACCTCGCCCGCGCGCTCAAGTTGGAGCCCATGCTCGTCTCCAAGGAGCACGTGCCCGCTGTCCGGGCCCTCTTGTCCACGCTCGAGCACCCCGAAGCTGCCGAGGACCACGACCGGGCGCGGTTCGCCTAGATGCCGGGAACCCTCGGCGTCTGGCTCGGCCATCGCCGCGTCGGGGAGCTCACCAACCTCCCGGGCGACTACAACCTCTTCAGCTTCGACGAGGCATACGCCGCCGATCCGCAGCGCCCCGTCCTCAGCCAGAGCCTTCTGGACAGGAGCGGCAACCTGCGGCGCGTCGTTCCGAGAAGCCATCGGGTGGCGCCCCCCTTCTTCGCCAACCTCTTGCCGGAGGACGGCGGCCTCCTGCGCGCGTTGATCGCGCGGCAGCACGCCTGCGAGCGCACGCGCGACTATCCGTTCCTGCGCGTGCTCGGCGAGGATCTCCCCGGTGCGGTGATTCTCCGCCCGCTCGACGATCTTCGCGAGCGGTCCACACGGCAAGAGCCCGCGGGCGCAAGCGTCTCGCCGCTGAACCCCGGGCTGCGCTTCTCCCTTGCCGGAGCCCAACTGAAGTTCAGCGCCAGCATGCACGCCGACCGCGTCACGATCCCCGCCGAGGGCATCGGGGGCTCGTGGATCGTGAAGCTGCCGACCAACGCCTATCCTCGCCTGCCGGAGAACGAGCATGCGATCATGTCGTTCGCGGGGGCGATCGGTCTCGACGTGCCCGAGATTCGCTTGCTGAACATGGAAGACATCAGCGGCCTGCCCGAGAGTCTGCCCGCGCTTCGCGAGGACGAGCCGCCCCTGGTCTACGCCATACGCCGGTTCGACCGCCTTGCGGACGGCGCGCGCGTGCACGTCGAGGACATGAACCAAGTTGCCGACCAATTTCCCGCCGACAAGTACGAGAACCGTGCCACGCATTGGGTTGCCAACGTCGTGCAGACGCTCTGCGAGCCGGACGACGTCGACGAGTTCGTGGCACGCTTGGTCTTCGGCATCGGCGTCGGAAACGACGACATGCACCTCAAGAACTGGGCCGTCACGTACCCCGACGGCCGTCACGCCCGACTCGCGCCGCTCTACGACTTCGTCTGCACCGCCCTCTATATGCCGAGCGGGGGACTCGCGCTGACGGTGGCGGGCGACCGCGATCCCGCCATGATCGACCTGGCGGCGATGGCGCGCTTTGCCGCGCGCGCTGAGATCTCCGTCTCACGTGTCCGAGTGGTCGCGCGGCGAACCGTGGAGGCGATGCGCGATTCCTGGGAGCGCGTGAAAACGTCGATTCCGGATCACCTGCTCGTCCGCGCCGTCGAGCGGAGGTTCCAAACGGTCCCGCTCATGCGCGGGCAATAGCCGAACGCTCGGCGCAGTCAAACGCCCGCGGCGATGCCGTCGCCGCGCGGATCGGCGCCGCCGTGGCGGACGCCCGTGCGCGGGTCGATCCAAATCGCCTGCGCGTGCCCCATGCGGTCGTCCCACGCGTCGGCCAGCACCACGTCGTGGCCGCGCCGGCGCAGCTCGTCGAGCACGCGCGGATCGACGCGCCGCTCCACCAGCAGACGCTCGTGACGCTCGCCCCACGTTCGTCCGTAGAGCCAGCGCGGGGCGTCGATGGCCTCCTGCACGCCCATGCCGCGATCGAGGATGCGCGTGGCCAGCGCCGCCTGCGTCTGCGGCTGTCCCTCGCCGCCCATCGTGCCGTAGATCAGCTCCGGACGCCCGTCGCGCAAGGCCATCGCGGGGTTGAGCGTGTGGAACGGCCGCTTGCCCGGCGCCAGCGCGTTGGGGTGGCGCGGGTCCAGCGAGAACGAGGAGCCGCGGTTCTGCAGCACGACGCCCGTGCCCGGCGGAATCACGCCCGAGCCGAAGTCGAAGTAGGTGCTCTGAATGCACGAGACGGCGTTGCCGGCGGCGTCGATTGCGCCGAACCAGACCGTGTCGCCGCCGACCGCCCGCGCGTTGGGCGGCGGAGCCGCCATCGCCGCGTCGATCGCCGAGGCGCGCTCCGCGGCGCGGCGCTCGGAGAGCAGCTCCTCCAACGGGATGCGCACCGCGTCGGGATCGGCGATCCACGCGTCGCGATCCACGAAGGCCTGCTTCGTCGCCTCGATGAGCACGTGGTAGTAGTCGGCATCGCCGTCGGTCCAACGCTGGAACGGAAAGCGCTCCGCGATCTTGAGGATCTGCAGCGACGTCAAGCCCTGCGTCGGCGGCGGCGTGTTGTAGAGCGTCCAATCGCGGTAGCCCACGCTCAGCGGCGCATCCCACCGGCTGCGATAGGCGGCGAAGTCCTCCTCGGTCAGCAGGCCGCCCTGTCCGCACAGGTGCAGCGTGATCAGCTCGGCGATGGGCCCCACGTAGAATGCGTCGCGTCCCTCGTCGGCGATGACCTGCAGCGTCACGGCCAGCTCCGGCAGACGCATCAGCTCGCCCGCATCGTACGGCGTGCCGTCGTCGCGCAAGAAGGCGCGCCGGAATCCTTTGAAGCGCTCGAGCTGGCCGAACGGCCCCGACTCCGGACCCACGTTGCGGCGCGTCCACGCCTCTTGCCCGGGCGTCACGGGAAAGCCGTTCGCGGCGTAGCCGATGGCGCGGGCCAGCAGATCCGCCAAGCTCCGCTGTCCGTCCAGGTGCTCGCGCGAGAAGGCGTGCGCCTCGGCCCACCCGTCGGGGGCGCCGGGAACGGTGAGCGCGGCCAGCGGACCGCGCCGCGGCAGCTCCTGCGAGTACCCGGCGGCGCGATAGGCCTCGATGGTGCACTGTCGCCCCGCCTGACCGCACGCCGAGAGCGCGTGGACCTTGCCCGTCGAGGCCTCGTAGATCAGCCAAAAGTTGTCGCCGCCGATCGCGTTCATGTGCGGGTAGACCACGGCGATCGTGGTGGCCGCGGCGATGGCGGCCTCGACGGCGTTTCCGCCCTGCTGCAGGATCTCCAGACCAGCGGCGGTGGCCAGCGCATGCGGCGCGACCACCATGCCGCCCGGCGCCAGGACGCTACGCCGCTCGTGCATCGATCGTCAGGCTCTGAGTCATGAACCGGACGCGCATGGGGCGCAACACCGCCACGGCCAGCAGCGCCGTCACCGCGTCGAGCACGGCGACGATGACGAACACGGGGACCCAGCTTCCCGACGTCACGCGCAGCTGGGCGGCCACGGGCCCCGCGAGCACGGATCCCAGACCCTGCGCGATGTAGAGCAAGCCGTAGTTGAGCGTGGCGTGCTTGGTGCCGAAGATGTCGGTGAGCGTGGAGGGGAAGAGCGAGAAGATCTCGCCCCACCCGAAGAAGACGACGCCGGTGAGCAGGACGAAGAGCAGCGGGTTCGAGAGGAAGAACAGCATGACCACGATCGCCGCGCCTTCCAGCGCGAAGGCGAGGGTCATCGTCACCTCACGGCCGATGCGATCGGAGATCCAGCCGAAGAACGGCCGCGTCAAGCCGTTGGTGAAGCGCGAGATCGTCAGCGAGAGCGGCAGGGCCGCCAAGCCCCAGACCAGCGACGTGGCGACGCCGTAGTCGTGGGCGAAGGGACCGATATTGGCGACCACCATCAGGCCGCTCGTCGACATCATCGTCATCATCGCAAACAGCAGCCAGAAGATCGGCGTGCGGAGCATCTCCTGCGGCGCGTAGTCGCGCCCTCCCTGCTCCCCGGCGTTTCGCGGCGTGAGAATCGCCTTGAAACCGGTCGCCGCGGCCGGGGTCTTGCCCGGCAGACGAAGGCCTTGCGCCGCGATCACGCCGACGATCCCTTGGATGGCCCCGAAGACGATGAGCGTCTCTCGGTACCCGGCGGAGGCGAGCATGGCGCTGATGGGAAACGTGGTGGCGATGGCGCCGAAGCCGTACCCCGCCGCGGCGACGCCGGCCGCGAGGCCGCGCCGGTCCGGGAACCAGCGCACCATGACGCCGATCACGCCCACGTAGACGATGCCCGTGCCCAGGCCTCCCAAGATGCCGTACGCCACGTAGATCTGCGCGAGCGACGAGGCCGTGGCGCTGAGCACCCAGCTCAGGCCGGTCAGCGCGACGCCCAGCGAGATCAGCAAGCGCGGACCGAAGCGATCGACCAGAAAGCCTTGCAGCGGCGAGAAGAACGTCTGCACCACCACCAGCAGCAGAAACGTCACCTGCAAGGCCGGAAGCGAAGCTCCCAGATGCTTGCCGAGCGGCCCCACGAACAGCGTCCAGACGTACTGCGGACTCGAGATCGCCATCATGGCGATGAAGCCCAGGACGAGCTGAAACCAACGACCTGATTCCGTCGCATGTAACCGTGCGCTGGACATCGTGAGCCTTTCTCGAGCAAGAGCGTACAGGGAGGGGCCCGTGGAGACACCCAGTTTCTCGTCCCCACGGGCCGTCGGTCGGAGACAGACCGATGAGCGTACGTTCGAGACACTCACCAGGTACGTGTACCGCTGTACCCGAGATGATCTTAGCGCATGATCGGGCGGCGCGAATTATCTGTGCGCAACGTCGTTCGTCGAGAAATTACTGCGTTTGTACAATGCCGCCCTATCTGCCGAGCGAGAGCGTGAGCTGAACCATGCGCGGCGGACCGGGGTCCGCCAAGATGGAGCCCGCTCCGATCGCGATGCCCTGCCCGTCTCCGCCGCCGAAGTACGCGCCGCTGGTGACGTACTCGAACGGGTTGTACTGGAGATCGAAGAGGTTCGTGACGGAGAACGTGACCGTGTAGGGCAAGGCCCCGGCACGGCGCTCGTACGAGAGAGCCGCATTGACCAGGTTGTACGACGGGATCTGCAAGCCGTTCGGGTCGGGCTGGCCCAGGTTGTTGTTCCACATGGCCTGCGGCCCGGTGAAGTCGTCCCACGCGCGTAGCGCCAGCACGTCCTTCTGCAGCGGCACCTCCAGGCGCATGCCCAGCGCCGCCGTCGACTTCGGCACCATGGTCACCGGCAGGCCGCTGTACGAGGTTCCGCCGCTCACGTAGGTGTCGAAGAACGCGCTCGTGAACGAGGCCTCCCCGAAGACCTGGAACCGGCGCGTCACGTCGTCGCGGAAGTCGAAGGTCAGGCCGCTGTAGTTGGACGAGCCGCTGGCCGAGGCCACCTTCTGCTCGTTGGCGCCTTGCGAGATCGGGATCACCATGTTCTGGAAGCGCCCCTTGAAGAGGCCGAGGTTGGCGTAGGCCAGCCGCGGGGTCTGGTCGAGCGTCTGACCGCCCAGAGGTTTGAGGTACTTCACGCCGAGCTCGACGTCGCTGCCCACCTCGGGCGAGGCGCCCGACATGCTGACGTTCTGGTAGGGTCCGCCGGGCGAGGTGGGCGGATTGCGGTAGGTAAGACCGTAGTTCGCGTAGCCCGCCAGGTCGTGCGAGAAGCCGTAGTGCGCGCCGAGCGACGGCTCCACGCGGTTGAAGGCCGTGCTGGTGTCGCCGAGCTTCGTCTGGTTGTAGAGACAGGCGCCCGTGACGGGGTCGCTGTAGCAGTCGGGAAAGCCGCCCTGTCCGCCGTTGACGAAATTCGTCGACAGCGAGACCAAGCGCACGCCCGGCGTGAGGTCGAAGCGCTTCGAGAGCACCAGGCGGTCCTCGACCAGCGCGGAGATGTTGTTGAGGTAGAAGTAGTTGTTGCGGAACTTGGCGGGGTTGGTGATGGTGGTCGGCAGGCCGGGGCTGGGCCCTACGGGATTGGGGTTGTAGAACGCGTTGCGCGTGTTGTAGACGGCGTTCAGCAGCTCCACGCCGTACGAGAGCTGATTGCGGCCCATGAGCCGGTGGAAGATCACCTTGTCGCCGACGGTGTTGGAGTAGGGGTTGTTGTACTCGTAGCGCTGGGTGTTGTCTTGCTGGTCGAAGTTGAAGTCCTTGACGTGCAGCCGGTCGCCGTGGCGGTACCAGAGCATGTTGGAGAGCGTCGTCTTCGGCGTGATGCGGTACTCGAGGTCGGCCGCCAGGACGCGCGTGGAGTTCGACGTGGTCTTCTGCCACACGTTGGCCGGCAGGGCCGAGTAGAAGCCGCTGGTCTTCTGGCTGTAGAGCGGTCCGGGGATGGGATTGCCGTTGGCGTCGAAGCCGTTGACGGTCACCACCTGGTTCGGCTGGCCGGGGTTGGCGAGCGGGGTCACCGGGATCAAGTTCGGACGGTAGGCGGCGCCGTTGGTGGCATAGGTGAGGATGGTGAGCTTGCCCTTCTCGAAGCGGTCCTGGAACTCTCCGAGGGTGGCGTAGCCCGTGCCCGGCGTGCTGCCGCCGCCATAGAGCTGGCGGAAGGTGTCGCCGAAGGTGCGTCCCTGCGCGACGAGCATGGACCAGTGCGAGGAGAGGGGCGTGCTGAAGCGCAGAGCATAGGTCTGCGCGTTGTCGCTTCCCGTCGAGACGGTGAGGTGCTCGCTCGGGACGGCCGAAGGGTTGAGCGTGAAGAAGTCGACGGTGCCGCCCAGGCTGTCGAAGGTCCGGTTGAGCGCGTCGCCCGGGCCGTAGGTCACCACCGCGCCCTCGAGCGTGGTGAGATCGGGAATCTCGTTGGCCTCCCAGATGCCCGTCTGCGGGTTATTGAGGTAGACGCCGTCGAGCGTGACGCCGATCGTCCCGTTCTCCACCACGCCCGCGTTGTTCGCCCAGCCTTGCTTGAAGCCGCGGACGCTCAACATCCCTTTGGCGGTGCCGGTGGCCGAGTAGCTCACGTACTGCACGCCGGGGGCGGTGGCCAGCAGCTGCCCCGACCCCGCGGCCGGCGAGAGCGTCTGGATCTGATGCTTGCCCAGCACCACTTGCGTCTGGGCGCTGCGCTGGACGTCGTACGGCGACGAGAGCCGCGCGCCGGGGCGGCTGCGCGAGACGACCACCGCGATGACCCGGGCCGCGCGGATGGTCACCTCGCTCACGGCGTCGGCGGCGGCCGAGACCCTCACGGGCTTCGCGAGCGAGTACCCCGCGGCCTCGATCGAGAGCTCGTAGGCTCCCGGATCCAGGTCGCTGAAGCGGAAGTGCCCCGCGCTGTCGGTCGTCTCGTCGACGATGCGATTCGAGTGCTCCAGCCGCGCGGAGACGCGGACGCCGACCAGCGGCTTCCCCGTGTTCTCCGCCACCACCACGCCGGAGATCGCCGCCGCCGACGCGGCTTGGACGGCCGCGGCTCGGCCGGCGACGACCAGCAGCGCTATGACGACGGCCAGCGCCCAGCGCCAATACGTACGCATGCTCGCTCCTTCTGCGGGCTCACAGTAATGCTCAACTGTGGACGCTACCCGAAGGAGCTTATGGTTGGCTTATTCCGGCGTTAAGGAGCGTGACGCGTGGCCATTGAGCGCGCGCACCGCATCCATTAGGATCGAACGAGCACCGGTCACGTGAGATCCGGAGTAGAAAAGAAGAGGCCCGTGGGAACCCGTCATTCCTCATTCCCACGGGCCGTCGGTCGGAGATCGACCGATGAGCGTACCGTTCGAGACACTCACCAGGTACGTGTACCGCTGTACCTGCGACGATCATAACGCACCATCACGCGACGCGCGTTATCAGTGCGCAACGTCGTGCGCGAGAACGTTACTTCGTTTGTCCAACGCATCGGCGGCGCATCGGAGCCCTCGACAAAAGTCGGATCCAAGCCGCGCGACCAACCGTACCAAGCGAGCAGAATGACCCGGAGCGGCCGCGGCGAATGCCCCACGCTCCATGACTGCAGATCCTCAGCCTCCGCCGCGTCGGGCGCGGCGCCCCCTGACCGTGCTCGCCCTGCTGGCCGCGCTGATCGTGGCCGCGGGGGCGGCTCTCCTCGCCACCCTCTCCCTGGTGGAGCACCGCTCGCCCCTGGAGATCATCGCGCGGGCCCTGGTCCCCAGTCCCCAGCGCCTCTTCGGCAAGAGCCAGCTGCGGGTGCTGGTGGTGGGCCTGGACTACGACTACACCGACAAGGACCAGCCCTTCTCCAAGGGCTCGCGCAGCGACGTCATCATGGCGGTGAACCTCGACTTCGCCAACCATCGCATCTACGAGCTCTCCGTGCCGCGTGACATGGTGGCCACGCTCCCCAACGGCCAAGTGGCGAAGATCAACCAGGCCCAGGCCGACGGCGGGATCAGAGAGTCGCAGGCCGTGGTGGCCAAGTGGCTGGGCATCCCCGGATTCGACCGCTACGTGGTGCTGCGCATCAACACCACCAAGGACCTCATCGACGCCATCGGCGGCGTGAACGTGGACGTGGAGAACTCCGACGCGCTGATGCACGAGGGCCCCAACGGGCCCATCAACTACGACGACAACTGGGGCCACCTGCACGTCCATCTGAAGCCGGGCCTGCAGCACCTCGACGGCACCCAAGCCGTGGGCTACGCGCGCTTCCGCCACGACTGGTGCAGCGACCCGTGCCGGATCATGCGCCAGCAGCAAGTGCTCAAGGCCATCGCCGCCAAGCTCGGGGGCGACAAGCTCAACACCTTGCTGCACCTCAAGTCGCTGATCGCCGTGGTGAACCACGACGTTCAGACCGATTTCACCCCCGCCGAGGAGCTCTCCATCGCCACGGCCTTCTCCGACGCCACGCCCGCCAGCGTGCGCACGGCGCAGGTGCCGTACGTGGGCGACGTCTACCTGCCGTACTACGGCGACTCCATCCTGCCCGACGTAGCCAAGCGCGCCAAGCTGGTGCGCGAGATGTTCCTGGACCCGCCGCGCGTGGCAAGCAAGAAGCCCGCCGCCAAGAGATGAGCGCCCGATAATCGCTCCCTTGCCTGCTTGACCGGTGCGGCGCCCGCGGGCGGAACTGGGCGGCGAACAGCGAACGCTGTGCTCAGCAAGGCAACCGGGGATCTTGCCGGCTCGGGGGTCATCTCTACGGGGTACCGGTGCGCACCGAACTCGATGGAGTCGCGAATCCGAACTGGCGCGCAGTCGAGCGAGAGCGGCTGACGCGGCGGTTGACGCGCTCCTCTCCGCGCATCATCGCGGCGATCGCGCCGGCCGGCTACGCCAAGAGCACGGTGATCCGCACGTATGCCGAGACCCTGCCGTCGTACGCGCTCTGCGACTGCGCCGATGTGGGCGGCAGCATCGACCTGGCCCAGCGCGTCGCCGCGGCGCTGGCGCGGGGCGACGAAGCGCGCGAGAGGGCGCTGGCGGAGCAGCGCATCGCCGACGCGGGCGACCTCTCGGTCTGGAGCGGCTTCGTCCTCGAGGCATGGTCGCGCCCGAGCGAGCACCCGCTCTTCGTCTTCGAGAACGTGGAGCACGTCCTCGGTTCGGTCGAGCAGCTCGACTTTCTCGCTCGCCTCTTGGCGCACATGCCGATGGGACGGCAGGTGGCGATCTGCTCGCGCCAGACCTTGCCGCTCTCGCTGAGCCGCTTCGCCGCGCCGCACGAGCTGATCACCCTGCGCGAGGACGCCCTGCGGTTCGACGCGGCGGAGATCGCCGCCGCGTTCGCCGGCATCGAGGTGCCTCCCGAGCACCTCGCGGAGGTCGAGCGCATCACGCGCGGATGGCCGGTGGCAGTCCTCCTCTTCGCGCGGCTGGCGCGGGACGATTTGCTCGCCGTCGCTTTGGAGCGCTCCTCGGACGTGGAGTTCGCGGACCTCTACGACTACCTCGCGGAGCAGGTGCTCACGAGCCTGCCGCCTGACCGGTTCGCCTGCCTGTTGGCCGTCGCCGCGGTGCCCGGAGCGACCGGCGAAGAGGTGGCGCTCGTGTTGGACGACGCGAGCGCCCCGGACGTGCTGGCGGCCGCGGCGCGGTCGTCGCCCTTCGTCTATCACGTCAGGGACGGCGCCTACGAGGCCCATCCCCTGATGCGCGCCATGCTCCACGAGCGTTACGGCGACCGCTGCCGCAGCATGCTCGCGAGCGCGGCGAAACGCCTGGCCGACTCCCGCCCCCTGCGCGCCGCGGAGCTCTGGCTCGCGGCCGGCGACCACGAGCGCGCCGCCCTGCTCTTGGAGGACCAGTACGAGCTCTTCGTCTCGGAGATGCCTCCGCGTTTCGCCGAGCTGGTGGCTCGCCTCGACGAGCAGGTGATGCTGCGGCACGCGGGCCTCTGGGCCGCGGCGACGGCCGTTCGCTCCAGCGCGATCCCCCAGCGGCAATGGCTCTACGAGGCGCTGGCGGTACGGGAGCGCCTCACGCCCGAGACGCCGCTGGGCACGCGCGTCGGCGTGCTGGCGAGCCTGGGAAACGTGCTGACGAACTTCGGGCGCCACGACGAGGCGCTGGAGACCTTCGCGCAGTTCGCTCCGCCGGGACTCGAGTTGCCGGATCGCTACCGCGCGATCCAGCTCTTGTTCCAATCGGCGGTCGCCTCGCGGCAGGGACGCTTCGTCGACGCGCTGGCGCTGTGGGACCAAGCCGAGCCGCTCTTCGGCGGCGTCTCGTTCACGCGCGCGATCGCCCTGGAGGAGGTGGTGGCGCGAGCCGCCCGCTTCATGCAATCGCGCGAAGCCGAGCGCGCCCTGCTCGACCGGGCCGTGGCCCTGGCGCAGGAGTCAGGCGCCGCATCGGTGCGGGTCTTGGCGCTGCAAGAGGCGGTCTTCACGGCGTGGCTAGCGGGAGAGGATGCGCTGGCGGCGCGCTATGCTCGCGAGCTGGAGCAGAGCGTCACGCCCAGCACGGCGAAGGCCACGGAACTGATGCGCGCCGCCATGCGCGGGGACGTCGAGCCGCTGCTCCGCAACGACGGCTACGAACGGCCGCGGACGCGGCATTACGCCGCGCTCATCGCCTGCGGCGGCGCGGAAGAGGCGTTGCGGGAGAAGCTCGCGCGTCTGGCGCTGGAGGCGGCCGAGGACGCCGACGACGCGACGTGCATCGTGATCGCCGGCATCGCATGCATGGAGTGCTGCACCCAGGAGGAGCGGCCGGCCTTCGCCGAGCGGGTGCGCGACCAGTGCGCGCGCACGGATGCGCCGCGGCTGCGCAGCGCCGTCGACGCATACGTGGCGGGCAGCGGCCATCATGGAATGCTCGGGCCGTTGGTGCAGCGCCTGCGCCGTCCGCGGCTCGAGAGACCGGCCGTCGTTTCGGCGCCCTACGCGATCTCGGTCTTCGACGGCTCCGTGCGGCGATTCGGTAAGAGGCTGCGCGTCTCGAACCGCGAGCGTGAGCTGCTCTGCTACTTGGCGCTGCATCGCCGCGCCTGCAGCCGCGAGGAGCTGACCGAGGCGCTCTGGCCCGGGCGCGAGAAGGTGGCGCGCGCCGCGGTGCGCGTGTACGTGGGCCGCGTGCGCGCACGGTTGGGGACGGCGAGCGTCATTCGCGTCCTGGAATCGGGAGCGTACCAGATCTCCGGCGACGTGAGCGTGGACCTCCACGACCTCGAGCGCGTGGTCCAACTCGGGCAATCGCAGCCGTTGCTCACGGACGACGTGCGCGAGCGCCTCGAGCTCTTCTCACGCGATCTGAGCGGCGGGGCGCCGCCGCTGTTCAAGACGTGCGAATGGTTCGCGCCGTTCGCGCCGCGCGTCGAGGAGCTCTTCCGTCAGATCGCTCTCCTGTTGGGAAACGACGCGCTCAAGCGCGGCCGCTTTAGCGAGGCCGCCGCGATGGCGCAGCGCATGATCGGGCTCGACCCCTGCGACGAGCCGGCCTGGGAGCTCTCCATCCGGGCGCGGCTGGCGGCCGGCGACGCCGTGGGGGCGCAGCGCGAGCTGCGCAGGTATGGTGAGGTCCTGGCGAGGGAGCTCGGAGCCGAGCCCTCGCGCGAGCTGGAGCGGCTGGTTACGGGAACGCTCCCGGGGCGCCGGCCGGTTACGGGTGCGTAACAGATTCACTTCGATTGGGGCCGCGGGGCTGTTACCCCGCTGTAGCGCGCTTCCCCTAGAGTTTGAGGCAATCAATCTCTGCCTCGCTCTGCACGGAGTCCCGCATGAAGCTTCGCCTGAATCGATCGCTCGTTCTGACGGGAACCGGCTTCGCGTTGGCCGTCGCCGTCGCCGCCTGTGGAGGAGGCTCCAGCTCCTCCTCCAGCGTGCCGGCGGCCTCGACGCCGACGGCTGCCCCAACCGCTGCCCCAACCGCTGCTCCGACCGCCGCGCCGACTGCAAGCTCGAGCCCCACGAGCGCGCCGGCGGCGACCTGGACCTTCGCCGGGTCGACGGCCACGCTCAGCGGAACCCAAGGATCGACGCCTGCCCCGGTCTCACTGGCCGCGTACCACAACATCACGCTCTCCATCCAGTTTGGCGCCGACACGGCTGGGAGCGGCCCGGTCAGCGTGAGCGATGCGGTGTACAGCGGCGATATCTCGCCCGCGACCCTGCCGACCGACAACGCCACGGCCGGGTACACCCCGCTCATCTACGTCTCGTTCTACAACGGCTCCACGACCACGCTCACCTTCGGCTCGACCACGCCCACGGTCAGCGTCACGGACAGCGCCGGTTTCGGCGGCGCGACGACGTGCGAGCTGGACGTCTACTCGAAGAACGGCGGCTCCGCACTCGCGTGGAACGCCATTGGCGCGAGCGGAAGCGTCTCCGGCAACGCCGTCACGATCGGCCCTGTCTCGTTGGGCGCCGGCAGCACGGTGGACTTCAAACCCGGTCAGCAGATCCTCGCCATCGCCTGCAAGTAGCAGACCCCTGGTGAGGTCGAAGGGCCCCGAGTGATCGGGGCCCTTCACTTCGATTGCACCCGCCGCTTGGTTCAACAGCAACCGCGGTGCAGGTGAACGTGTACGACCTCGACGTTCTTGCGCATGCGCCTGCAACGCCCGCGCGGGAAACGCTCCTCTTCCTCAGCCTCCTCTTCGTCTTCTTCCTCCTCTTCCTCTTCCTGATCTTCGTCGTCTCCTTCGTCCTCACGCGCGATCTCGCGCTTCATGAGAATCAGGAGTCCGTTCTCCGCCGGCACCATACCCACGGCCTCCCAGCCGTCGGCGCCGGCAGCGACCAGGTCGCTCGCATCACTTGCCCATGCAGTCACGAACCGGTATTCAAATTGCTCGCTCATGGATGTACTCTACCCTCGATCCGAGAAAAGCGCGCGAAGGCCATTGCAAGTCCGCGCGCCGGCGGCGCAAACCATGAAAGCGCTAGCTGCGCGGCTTGGCTACCAGGCTCGGCGTCTCTCTGAGCAGATGCGCCATGGTGTTGACGCTGTTGGCGATGGTGTCGGCTTGATCGGCGACGAACGCCGCCGTGTGCAGCTCGGGGTGCACCGCCGCCGCGCGTGCCAGCGCGCGCTGATCGCCGCGCAGGTTCGGCAGCGCCTGCTCCGGCGGCGTCCCCGCGCGCAGGGCTGAGGCCAGCCAAACCATCGCCGCGCCCACGTGCTCCACGAACGTGCGCAGGGCGGCGAGATCGGGCATCGGCGCGGCGCTCTCCGCGTGCGCCTCCAGCGCGAGCCCCGCGTAGACGAAGCGGTGCGAGTTGACCAGGAGCGCCACGAAGACGTCGCTCTCGTCGCGGCGCCGAAACGGCTCGGCCCGTAGCCGGTCCAGCGAGGCTTCCGCATTGGAGCGGGCAAGGCGGGCCGCGCGCCGGCAAGCCTCCAAGGTCGCCGCATCCGCCTTGGCCGGATCCACGTACCGCGTCATCACCGCGGCGAAATAACGGCGGTAGGCATCAAGCATCTGGGCCAGCACCATCGGCGTCTGCTCGCGCTCGCGCGTGGGCCACGCGGCGTAGGCCACCAAGGCCAGGGAGCCGCCCAGGAGCGTGTTGACGCCGCGCTCCGCCATGGTGGCGCCGGCGCCCTCGCCCGCCAGCGCCAGCAGAAAGACCACCAGCGCCGTGATGGCCGTGACGGTGAGCATGTAGTTGCCGGGCCCGATGGTGCGGATGAACGCGGTCAGCAGGGCGATCAGCACCACGTGCCCTGCCACGCTGCCGGAGATGACCACGGCGAAGGCCGTTGCCAGCGCCAAGCCCAGCAGCGTGCCGACCTCGCGCGCGATGCCGCGCGCCAGCGTGCCGGCGAAGTCGGGCTTGAGGACGATGGCGGCGGTCATGGCCACCCAATAGCCGTGCTGGAGGTGGAGCGCGTAGGCCGCGCCGGCGGCGGCGCCCAGCGTGAGCGCCATGCGCACCGCGTGGCGGAACGACGTGGAGCGGAACGTGAGATTGGCGCCGAGGGTCGCCAGCGACGCGCGCAGGCGCGAGAGCACGTCGTCGGGGGCGCTCTCTCCGGCGAACGCGGCCTGAGCGACGTACTCCTCCGACGAGGCGATGCGCGCCACGGCGCGCAGCTGCCCCGCCAGCGCGTCGCCGCGCGCGATCAGCTCGCGCACGGCCGTGGCGGCCGCCGGCTCCAGCGCCGGCTGGGCCTCCAACGCCGCGCGCAACGGATCCAGCGCGCGCTCCGCCGCGCGCGACGATCCCACGTTGCGCACGGGCAGGCGTTCGCGCTCCAGGCGATCCGCCAACACGGTCAGCGTGGTCTGGGCGGCGCGCAAGAGCCGGGCAACGCCCGCCGCTGCCGGCGCGCTGAGGCGCTCGTCGCGCAGCTGCATCACGCGCTCGCGCAGCAGGCCCAGCGCCAACAGCTCCACCCTGATGCGCTCGGCCTGATCGAAGAGCGCGCGCAGGGTCTCCAGCGTTCGGCTGCCGCTACGGCCGTTGCCGTAGAGCACGTCGCGCGCTTGCGCGAACGGGTCGCCCAGCGGCGGGGCGACGGAGACGCCCGTGGGCGCAGCGGCGTACTCCGCCAACCGCCGGAAGACCGCCGCCAGGCGCGCCCGCTCCAGGCGCAGGCGCCGCAGCGGCCAGGGCGCCAGCGCCAGCAGCGTCTGGAAGAGGCCGCCCGCGCAGATCAGCGCGGCTTGCACCGGCGCCTGGCGCGGATCGATGCCGAGGCCCCCCATCACGATCAGCAGGACCACGTTGGTCAGGCCGATCTGCGTGGCCGCGGGACCCAGCGCCACCAACAGGCCGGCGGCAAAGCCCCACGCGGCGACGAGCAGGAGCACCGGCCACCCGAAGGCTCCTCCGTACACGCCCACCAGCACTGAGACGGCGGCTGTGAGCGTGGCCAGGAGCATGGTGGCGCCCTTGACGCGATAGGGCACCGGCTGATCGGAGAAGGCGACGTTGAGGGCGCCGATGCTCACCGTGAGGCCGGCCAGCGGATACCCCGCGGCCATGCCCCAAGCCAGCGGCAAGGCGACGCCCACCGCGTTGCGGATGCCGGTCGCATACGAGATCTGCGTGCGGTCGAGCCGAACCAGCGCGCCGAGGTATGTGCGCCAGGCCGGCTCAGCTTGGTTGCGGATCACGACTCCGTACGGTTCGCGCTATCGCTCCGCGACTCCGCCGAGCCCATGCGAGAGCGGTTCCGTCGACATGCGCGCCCTACGTCAGCGCGGAGAACGGAGAGTATCCGATGATTTCCCGGCCGTTCCACTCCAGGGCGATGTGTTGAGCGAGCCGGTACCGCGACAAGACCGGTGGGCGAAAGACCGCGACGCATTCTCCTCCGCGGTGGCGAACGCTGCGATACGCGATGCCGTACGAGCCGGCGAGCTTCAATTCCCGTCCGAGCTGCTGCGCGGCCCGATATCTCTCCGGGTCAGGATCGTAGACCGCTGCCCAGTCCTCGGGATTCGTCAAGAGATCGTGGAGCTCGCCGTTGACGTCGGCAACATGATCGCGCAGAGGCACTCTCAGCGGCGGCTCGCCGGTCGCGGCGTAGAAGCGCGCACGATGGAACACGACCTCATGGACCGCCGTTTCGAGTGCGCGCGCGGCGTAATAGATGCCGTATGTTCCGTCCGAAAAGCGGCTCGGATACCGAGACGGGTGGATGAACGCCTCGAGCATCTGCGGGTCCGTGGCCGGTCGAAGGTCTTCGTCTGCAACGTTGGCCAGGGTGCCGAGCCGCTGGACGTCGGCGCTGTACGCAAAGCTCTTGAGCATGAGCGCCGTGTCGAGATCGCCGGTTATCGGCCGGAGGAGCGAGGAGAGTCGATGGCATTCCGGCCACGCGACCGTCGCCGTCCGTGGCGCTACCCCCACGGAGCAATCTGCGCGTCGAGATAGCGCCGTACGTCGACGATCGCTGGAAGGTGCCCGGAGCGCATCACATCGAGCGCCGTTCGGCCTCCGAGAGCCGCGTTGCCCCGCTTGACCCACGAATCGGCCCGCTCGGGGGCCATGGAGAACAACGCGTGCAGATTGTCGCGAATGGCGACGAGGTTACCGATACGCTCCAGGGTGTCGATGGAGAGGCGCGGCCGGTGCCGGCCCGACGTCCAATCGGCGTAGGTGCTCGCTGAGACGCCCCCGAGGAGAATTCGGCGCTCCTCTTGGGTCAATCCCCACGCTTGGGCCACGGCCTGGAATAGCCGTAGCGCCGCCGCGTGATCTACCCGTGGTTCGGTTATTCTGCTATCCTTCGCAACCGATTTTGCCATGCTTTTCAAACTCCGATTTCGTGGATCATCGACTATTATACCACGATTTCGTTTTGCGCGCCGCCCCGATTATGGCGATCGCGGTGCCTTGGAGCCCCCACATGGTGGCCGACAGCCGGCGGAACGGGGGACCCCATGCTCCACCTACTTGCGTATTTTGCAATTCTGCGTGCAAATAACGCAAGTCGGGGGAGAGGAGGCACCGCGTCCCGGATCGTTGGCCGGGCGCGCCTTCGTCTTTGGCGGCGAGCAGACCGCGGACATCACGGACGCGGCTGAGGTCCTTGCGAACATCGACGCGATGGCTTACGCGATCAACTCGCTTCGCGAGAAGAACGAGATCACACTCGC
>Ga0307372_10001063_pt1 | contig 47962 bp, 43 predicted proteins | sample OX1MG_FD_202533 | JGI IMG/M metagenome (GOLD analysis project Ga0307372, IMG submission 202533) | Soil microbial communities from Risofladan, Vaasa, Finland - OX-1 | ecosystem: Environmental > Terrestrial > Soil > Coastal area > Acid sulfate soil | place: Finland: Risofladan, Vaasa | collected...
GACTCTCACCCTTCGTCATCACGCCCGGCCCGGCCGGGCATCCCCGTCCCCTCAATTCCGCGACCCGCCAAGGGAGGGATCCGGCCTTCCGAGTTGAACCTGCGGACGACTGCATGGCCTCCCGTGAGAATCCCAGATGTTCAGTACTGCGCCGTTCGGCTCTGGCGACGGATGGCAGCGGGCGGGCACTGGTACACGCGAACTACCTCGCGAATGCCGCGCAGGAACTCAGACCCCGCCGCGACCTCCGGGCTGCTCGTCCATCATGGTCTGCTCGGATTCGACCGGTCCCGTGACCTCCTGTCCGGCGATGGACGCGGTCGTCGATCCCGCGCGGTACCGATGGACGAGGAATGCGGCGATCGAGACCACGACGATCGCGGCAACGACATAGCCGAGGTAGCCGATTGCCTGGACCATCGCGTTCCAGCTGCTCCCGAGGGCGTAGCCGATCCCGCTGAGCAGGGAAACCCAGACCGCCACCCCGATCGAAGTCAGGCCGACGAATTTGGGCACGTTCATTTCGGCCATGCCGGCAGGGAGCGAGATGAAGGTCCGTATGAACGGAATGACCCGCCCGTACATCACCATCCACTCACCTCGCCGGGAGAACCATGCCTCTGCCTTGTCCAGGTCGGCGTGTGAGAGGAGCACGTACTTTCCGTATCGGTCGACTAGCGCTCGGCCGCCCGTTCTGCCGATCACGTAGGCCAGCAGCGATCCTGCGATGGATCCTGCGATTCCCACGAGGATGACAAATCCGATGTTCAGGTGGCCAGCGGTGCCGCCGATGACCGCACCGCTGGCGAGCGCACCGCCGAGCCCGAGCGTCACTTCGGAAGGGATCGGGATGCAGGCGGACTCGAGGACAGTCAGCACGAAGATCGCCAGGTATCCCCAGGTGATGAGGAACTGCTGCATTAGTGACCATCCGATCGGACCGACGGCGAACCCGCCGACCGCTGGTCACGGACTCGACCCGCGGCGGGAATGGGCGCGTCAATTCCCCGCGGAGCACCTGTGTCGAGGATCACCCTGATGCCGCCGGGCCGAGGGGTCAGGCGGTTGACCCGGCGACGGTGGCCCGTTGTTCCGCTGACGGACACTGGTGACCGTTGGGGCACGGCGTCCGAACCGGTCCCGATCGGGACTGTCGGCAGCGATCCACTGCGTCCTGCGGCGACCGGGCGAGTGGCGGGTGACTCATCGAAGCGCACCGACGTCCCGATGTAGGCCTCTGCCGCCCGTGGCCGGTCCCCCGCATGGCCGGGTGAGCAGCGGGTGTCCGGTCCACCGTGGCCGTGCACGGTCGCCATGACGCGACCCACCATCGTCAGCTCTGCAATCGCGTCGGTGCCGATCAGTGGGGATCGGTCGTGGCTGTCGAGTAGGAGTTGCATTCTGATCAGTCCCTTCCGGTCTCGCTGGGGCGAACGTAGTTGGCAGGGGCGCTGGTCGGCAGAGCGGACCCCGACCGCCGTGCCTGGACGATTGTGTGCGTGTGAGAATTCTTACGATGAGTCGGGTCCCAAGCGTCACTAAACGAAGCAAGCACTTCTGGGCGCCCCTGTTCTGGGTGGCTCCATGTGTGAAGGGGTCTGCCGAGACAATCGGACACACGTCCGTGCAGTGGGGGTCGGAGAACCCGAGGACGACAGCGTCGCCCCCAGGCTCTCGAGCGAAAGCGATAGACCGTGCTGGTCGATGAGTGTGAATCCTTCGGCCGAGGCTTCCGGTAGCGGGCGAGACCCATCAGGTCGGCGGTGGGCGTCGCGACCGATGCCGGAATCCCTGAAGGGCGAATCATGGGCGTCACTTGACCACCAGCTCGCACCGTCATAGCAACAATGACGAGCGCTGCGACAACGACCATTGGCGCTCCGAGCAGCACGACCGTTAACCGATTCCGCCCCGCCCTACCGCTCGGACGCGCCCTGCGAAGAGGTGGTGGGGCCGGGCCTCCTCGTCGACCCCTGATGAGCCTGTCATGCTCCGGCGGCACTCACCACGGCGTCGGTCATGAACCCGGCAAGCAGTCCGACCAGAAGCCCAGCCGAGAGCAGCTCCTTGTGGCCCATGCGAAGACCGACACCCAGGAGCTGGATCACGACGTAGATGATCGAACCCGCGGCAAGGGTGAGGAACACGATGCTGACAGCGGCACTGGTAAACCCGTGGCCGACGATCGTGCCGAGAATGGTAGGTCCCCCGCCGATCAGTCCCATGAGAAGAAGGAACCCCCAGCTCGGTGGTGCGTCCTCGGGAGCTGCGTCGGCGGCGATCGGCGCCACGATCCCGAAGCCCTCCGTGGCGTTGTGCAGCCCGAAGCCGATGACCAAGAGTGTGGCCAATGCGATCTCGCTCCTCGCCGCAGACTGGCCGATGGCCAGTCCCTCTGCAAAGTTGTGGAGCCCAATCCCCACGGCGATGAGCAGGGCCAGACGCTTGGCAGCACTCCACCCTCGGGGTCCGATGTCGACTTCGAGCCCCTTCCCATCGTGGGCCTTCGTGCGGCGTGAGGCGACCTGGCGAGTCCACCGTTCGTAGAGGGTGAGACCCAGCAGCCCGGTAGTCAGGCCCAGCACGAACAGGAGTCCGTAGAAGAAGGCTCGGCTGAGCCCACCGTGGCCGGCATGCATGCTGGCCAGTGAGGCGTCGATCGGTGCCCACGCGTGAGCCAACACGTCCCAGATCAAGAAGAGCAGAATCCCGATGGCCAACGCGTTGAGAAAGGCCCGGGTGCCCGGCATAGGCCGTCGGATTCGACCGATCGGCAGTCCAATGAGGATGGTGGCACCGGCGATGGTGCCGAGGAGGATCGTCTCGGACAGACTCATCTGAGCATCGCATTGTTTGCTTGACCCATAAGTTAGGTATACCTAACTTATGGGTCCCGGTCAACATGAACCCGGTCACTGGAAAGGGCCCTTCTCCCGGAGCATGGATGGAGTTCGCTTGACCAAGTCGACGATTCAGCCGACGGCTAACAGCTCTTGGTGACCCAGAACTAGATGACAGTCGATCGCTAGTCCGGCTGGATATCGGGGCGGGCGATTGCAAGGTAGGCCACGAGTACCGAAACCGCCACCGTGAACACGATGGCGGTCTGACCATCACCGAACCCGATCCCGCTCAATGAAGGCGGCCAGCTGTCACGAATCCTCGATGGGCTGTTGCGGAGATTCACCTGTTTGAGCTTTCGACGCAACCTGCCTGGCTCCACGCCCCACCATGCCGACCGAAAGTGCCAGCCCCACGACAATCAAGGCGGGCAGCAGCCACCACGCATTCATTCCACGATGAGCGAGCACGTAGGAAAGTCCGACGCCCACGACCACACCCGCGGCCAGCCGCCAGTCATCTCCCACCACAAAGTCCCAACAGAACAGACCGAACTGCTTCAGGTACTTCATGCGACGGCCTCCCGGCGTGAATCCAACGTTCCCGTTCGTCGTAGCAGACGCGCCATGAGCAGAGAGGCGCCGGCCACATAGACCAGCATGGGCACCAGGGCGGCATCGCCGCCAGGCCACTGGATTCCGGCCCCTTCTGACGACCAAAAGATTCCAAAGGTCACCAGCATGATGCCCACGGCGAACTTCAGCGTGTTCTCCGGCACCTGGACCAGGGGTCGACGTACGACGAGTCCGGCAATGAGGACGATGATGGCCGCGGCGGCGGCGACGACGGAGGCCATGCCCACGGAGTGTTGCGCACCCCCGAAGGTCACGACGATGAATGCGACCTCGAGACCCTCGAGCAGAACCCCCTTGAATGCCACGGTGAACGAATACCAGTCGACGGCACCGGAGGTGCGCTCCACCTCGCGTGCTTCGTGCTCCTGCTCCTCGAAGATCGACTGCTCGTCATGGAGCTGCTTGAGGTGGGCCGCCCGCAAAATAGCCTTCCTCAGCCAACCCAGGCCGAAGACCAGCAGCAGTCCACCGACGACGAGGCGGAGCGATCCAATAGGGAGTGCGGCCAGTCTGGGGCCCAACGTCATGACAAGGGCAGCCAGAACCACAGTCGAGGCAACCGTGCCGTAGATGGCCGAGCGCCAGCCGCGCGTCGCACCCACCGCCAGGACGATCGTCAGCGCTTCGACCATCTCCACCAGACAGGCGAAGAACGTCGCTCCGACGAGCAGGAATTCATGCACTGCGAGGGTCCGAGGCCTTGTAGCAGTTGCTACACCATGATAGACTCATGTCGTGCACACTACTATCGAATGGACCTCTCGTCTAGGGGAGATCTCGAGCCCAGCCGAGCGACGAGTGGCGGAGTACCTGATCCGGGCCGGAGCCAGAGCCGCCCCACTGACGGCCCGGGAGATCGCAGCCGATGCCGGAACGAGCGATGCGACGGTGGTCCGGGCAGCAAGGTCACTGGGGTTCGAGAACCTCCGCCAGCTCAGGCAGGCGCTCGGCGAGTCCCAGGTACCGGACATCGCTTCGCGCTTCACCGCTACCGTCAGCGCCAGCCCGGTCGGACATCTCGCGCTCGAGAACGCGATCGCCAGGCAGGTCGAGGATCTTGAGGGGCTCCACCGTCGCATCCCCCCAGCGGATTTCGACCGCGCCTGCGACATGCTCGCGAGCACACCGCAGATCTGGTGGTCGGGAACAGGCCCCTCTGCGAGCCTTGCCGACTACGCGGCGTTCCTCTGTCGGAGGCACGGGTTTCCCTCCGGAACGCTCACACACGCCGGAGCCGACCACGCGGACGAGCTTCTCGCCGTCCAGGCGAATCACGTGATCGTCCTCTTCGCCTACGGACGGATCCATCGCTACGTCCGGGTGCTACTCGCACATGCAGCGACAGTCGGTGCACAGGTGGTCCTCGTGACCGATGTCCTCGGGCCCAATCTCGATCGCCCCATCGCCGTAAGGCTAAATGCCGGGCGGGGGGCTCCGTCGATGTTTGCCAGTCATGGGCAGACCGTCGTGCTGATCGAGTCCCTGGTTCTCGGAACAGCCAGTGCCGATCCACAACGATCCGAGGGTGCCCTCTCGACATTGAATTCATTGAGACACGAACTGGCTGGCGTTCCCCTAAATGTGGACCCCTCGTGAGGCGAGGTGCAACAACGACGCACTGTTGCATTGAGCGCGACCTGGCCTCGATCCGCAGGGGCTCAAGCCCAGGTCGTTGATAGACCAGGCCATCCGAGTCAAGCATCGCCTCCGCACCCGACCCATCCAGGCGCCAAGTTCAGCGTTCACCGGATTCAGGTTCCCGCCCGAGGTCATCTTGATCGCCGTCCCTTGGTAACTACGCTTTGGATTGTCCGGGTCTGCTGTCGGTTCAGTTGACGCAGGTTTCAACCCAACTCCAGCCCAACAACTGCGTCTCAGCGTGTCGCGACACGATGCGGCGGGTCTCGGACCATGCGCGCCTCACCCCCTTTGACCAGGCGAATTGAGACGGCCTGGAACACGGAGCGACGCGAGGAGAAGTGTGAGAGTCCTTTTGTAATCGTCAGGTCGTGGGTTCAATTCCCACCGCCGGCTCCGCAGGATCCCAGGTGGACACCTCGCCCTCCGCGTAGGTCCCGTCAGCGACGCCGCCGGGCGCTTCCGCCTCGACGGCGCGACGCTCCCGGGGACAGCGCGCGCAGCCGGGTGCGGGCCGTGTCGCCGCGGCACCGGTCCGACGGTACGGAACCGCCGGTCGGAAGGGCGGGTCGCCGTCGACACCCGATTGTCATATCCCGGGGAGACGGCGGTGACCTACGGCCCTATTCGCCCCTCCGCCCCGTTCGTACTGTGGACAGTGGCATCTGTGAAGCGCAAGGAATGACGTAACCGCCCGACTCCGGTCGACAGCGTTCTTGCGAACGGAAAGCGGAGCCCGAAAGGAATACGGTCATGCGAAGGGACATTCGGAAGAAGACAGTGTCTGGCCTCACGCTCATGGGGGCACTCGTGGGGGCGCTGGTTCTCACGGTGTCGGCCCTGGCGTCACCCGCCGGCGCCGTAGGAGGTCCGGGCGGCGGCGGAGGGGGCGGAGGTGGCGGAGAGACGACGCTCGGGAACAACCTCTCCGTTCCTGCCGTCTTCGTCCCCGATACGAGCTCCGCGGGAGCGCCCGTGCTCCGGGTGCCGTGCACCTCGGCATCGCAGAGCCCCCAGGGACCGCGGGCGAGTGGCTACTGGCTCGCCGGATCCGACGGCGGCGTCTTCACGTACGGGAGTGCGACGTTCCAGGGAGCTCAGACAGGAACCTTGAACGCACCGGTTGCCGGCATGGCCCCGACGAAGAGCGCGAACGGCTACTGGCTGGTCGCCTCGGACGGCGGGATCTTCGCCTTCGGCGATGCGGGGTTCTACGGATCGATGGGCGGCAAGCCGCTCAACGCCCCGATCGTGGGGATGGCCGCTGATCCGGCCGGGGGCGGCTACTGGCTCGTCGCCGCCGACGGCGGGGTCTTCGCCTTCGGCAGCTCCGCCTTCTACGGATCGATGGGCGGGACGCACCTCAACGCACCGATCGTGGGGATGGCCGCTGATCCGGCCACGGGCGGCTACTGGCTCGTCGCCGCCGACGGCGGTGTCTTCGCCTTCGGGAGCGCCGGGTTCCACGGATCGATGGGCGGGACACACCTCAATTCACCGGCCGTGGGAATCGCCTCCACGCCGAGCGGACTGGGGTACTCGCTGGTCGCATCCGACGGGGGCCTCTTCGCCTTCGGCGACGCGGGGTTCTACGGATCGATGGGCGGGACGACCCTCAACGCACGGGTGGTCGGCATCGCCTCGTCGCCGAGCGGTCTCGGCTACCTGATGGTCGCCGCCGACGGCGGGATCTTCGCTTTCGGTGACGCGCCGTTCTACGGATCGGCGGGCGGAACGTCCCTCGATGCGCCCATCGTCGGGATCGCCTTCTACCCGGGCTACTGGCTGCAGCAGACCGCCGCGACGTGGAGCTCCTACTGCACGACGGCGACCGCGGCGACGGTCACCGCCCAGTGGGGGTCCAATCTCACGGATTCCCCCCAGCTCCATGCCGACAAGCCCATCCGCGTCGAGGTCGGCCTGCTCGACATGGCCGCCACCGGTGATCCCTATCTGGGCTATGCCATCACGAACCTGACACCGACCCTCCCGGACCAGAGCGCCACCTACGGCACCGATGGGACGACCTTCCTGAGCGGGGTGAACGGGGGAGCGCAGACCCGGGTGTGGGGTCCCGGCGCCACCCTCAACATCCGGGACACCGGCACCGACTCGGTGATCTACAACGGTCCGATCTCCGCGGAGATCAACTCGACGGGAGCGGTCGTCTTCGGCTTCAACTGGGGCGGTAGCAGCTCGAGCACGACGGATCCTGCAGGAACCTACGAGCTGACCTTCACCATCCCTTCGCCGATCACGATCGATGCCGTCGCCGCCGGTACGACCAACCAACCGACGTTCACGTCCGACAGCACCACGCTGACGGTCACCGTGTCCTGACCGTTGCGACGGGCCCCGGGTCCGTCGGTGGCACAGGGTCGACTCGGTCGGCACCGGAGAAAGGGAGGCTCGGCGATATGCCGAGCCTCCCGGCCGTCCGCCCACCGCTCGGCCGTCCGCCCACCGCCCGATCGTCCCTGCGGCCGCCCCGTCCGACCGGGACCGGGGGTGCACGGGACCTTCCGGACGCCGTCCGACATGATCCGGACGGTGTCCGGGTAAGTTCTACCCGTGGCTCCGCACCGGTCCGCCGGTGCCGGGCCGGACGATCCCCAGGCGAACCGGAAGGAGCGGGGATGGCCGACCTCCTCACGACACTGGACGACCGGACGCTGGTCGAACGGTTCGCCACAACCCGACGGCTGACCGAGGAGCTCGCCGCACCGCTGTCGGCCGAGGACCAGACGGTGCAGTCGATGCCCGACGTGAGCCCCACGAAGTGGCACCGGGCCCACACGTCGTGGTTCTTCGAGACCTTCCTGCTCGTGCCGTCGCTGCCCGGCTACGAGGTCTTCCACCCGGGCTACGCCTTCCTCTTCAACTCGTACTACGAGGGTGCCGGCCCCCGCTACCCGCGGCCCGACCGGGGCCTGGTGACCCGGCCCGGGATCGTCGAGATCGCCGACTACCGGCGTCACGTGGACACCGCCATGGCCGACCTGTTCGACCGGGGCCCGGACCGGGATGCCGCAGCCCTCGTCGAACTCGGCGTGCAGCACGAGCAGCAGCACCAGGAGCTCCTGCTCATGGACATCAAGCACGTGCTGTCCCGGAACCCCGCGCTTCCGGCCTACGCACCCCGGGCGCCCCGGGCGCCGGGTCGGTCCGAGCCGGCCACGTGGACCCGACATCCCGGCGGCACCGTACCCGTCGGTCATGCCGGGCGCGGGTTCGGCTTCGACAACGAATTCCCCCGGCACCTCGTCCATCTGGAGCCGTTCGCCCTGGCCGACCGGACCGTGACGTGCGGCGACTGGCTCGGGTTCATGGAGGACGGCGGCTACCGGCGGCCCGAACTGTGGCTGGCCGACGGCTGGGCGACGGCGACGGCCGGTGGATGGGAGGCGCCGCTCTACTGGTCGACCGGTGACGTGGGATGGCGCGAGTTCACCCTGGCCGGCGACGGGCCCGTCGACCCGCACTGCCCGGTGAGCCACGTCAGCTACTACGAGGCCGACGCGTACGCCCGGTGGGCCGGGGCGCGCCTCCCCACGGAGTCGGAGTGGGAGGTGGCCGTCGAGCGCACGGTCGCCGCGGGTGGAGGTCCGGGAAACCTGCTCGACACGTCCGCCCTCCACCCCCGACCCGTCACCGGGGCCGCGTCGGCACCCGTCGGCGACGTCTGGCAGTGGACGTCCTCGGCCTACAGTCCCTATCCGGGATTCCATCCGGCGGCCGGTACCGTCGGCGAGTACAACGGCAAGTTCATGGTCAACCAGTACGTGCTGCGGGGTGGCTCGTGCCTGACCCCGCCGGACCACGCCCGGACCACCTACCGGAACTTCTTCCCCCCGTCGGCCCGCTGGGCCGTGACGGGGCTACGTCTGGCCCGCAACGTCTGACTCCCGTCCGGGTTCCGAACCCATGACCGTCCCGACCGAACGACCCCCCTCGACCTGACCACACGGAGCCCATGGACAACGTCATCCCACCGACCATCGACGTCTACCTCGCACCGGGCGACCTGCGGGCGGCCATGGAGGCGGACGTGCGCGCCGGGCTCACCGCCACCCCCAAGCAGCTCCCGCCCGTCTACTTCTACGACGACCGGGGCAGTCGCCTGTTCGACGAGATCACCCGGCTGCCCGAGTACTACCCCACCCGGGCCGAGCGGGCGATCCTCGAGGCCCACGCGAAGGACATGGTGGAGTCGGCCGGGGCCGATGTGCTGGTCGAGCTGGGTGCCGGGACCTGCGACAAGTCGCGCGTCCTGCTGGACGCCATGCAGTCCTGCGGCCGACTCGGCACCTACCAGCCGCTGGACGTGAGCGACACCACCCTGTGGGATGCCGCCACCGCGCTCTCCGAGGAGTACCCCGGGCTGGCCGTGCGGGCCGTGGTGGGCGACTTCCACCTCCACATGGACGAGCTCACCGCCGAGGGACGCCGGCTCATCGCCTTCCTCGGCGGGACCATCGGGAACCTCGACCCCGCCCAGCGGTCCCGGTTCCTCGACGGGCTCGTCGGGGCCATGCGGCCGGGCGACCGGTTCCTGCTCGGCACCGACCTGGTCAAGGACGGTGCGCGGCTCGTCGCCGCCTACGACGACTCGGCCGGCATCACCGCCGAGTTCAACCGGAACGTGCTGCACGTCCTGAACCGGGACCTCGGCGCAGACTTCGCCGCCGATCGGTTCACCCACGTGGCTCGGTGGAACGAGGCGGAACACCGGATCGAGATGTGGCTCCGCTCGGACGACGCCTGCACCGTCCGGGTGGCCGATCTCGACCTCGAGGTCGGCTTCGCCGCGGGCGAGGAGCTGCTGACCGAGATCAGCACCAAGTTCTCTCCCGACGCGTTGCGCGCCGAACTCGAGTCGAGCGGGCTCGAGGTGGAGGCCACCTGGGCCTCGCCGGGCGACGAGTTCCTGATGACCATGGCCGTGCGCCCCTGAGGCCCCCGGGGCCCGAGCACCATCCCGGGACTTCGGTTCCGGTCCGGACGGGAACAGCACGTCACCCACCGGGGTTGGACCGTGCATGAGCATGCGAGCGACATGGAACGGGGCCGTACTGGCCGAGAGCGACGCAACCGTGGTGGTGGAGGGCAACCACTACTTTCCGGCGGAGGATGTGCACGGCGAGTACTTCGAGCCGAGCGACACGCACACCGTGTGCCCGTGGAAGGGGACGGCCAGCTACCGGACCGTCGTCGTGGACGGGGTCCGCAATCCGGACGCGGCCTGGTACTACCCCGAGCCCAAGGACGCCGCCCGGGAGATCGCCGACCGGGTGGCCTTCTGGAAGGGTGTCACCGTCGACGAGGTCTGATCCGGGTCCGCACCCGCCGGCGGGCCCCACGCCGGCTCAATTGCCGGCGGCCGTCCGTTGGCGGGCCACGTCGAAGCAGGCGATGGCACCCGCGGTCGCCACGTTGAGCGACGACAGGGTCCCGTGCTGGGGGATGGCCGCCAGCTCGTCGCAGCGCCGGCGGGTGAGCGCGCCCAGACCCGAACCCTCCGACCCGAGCACCAGCGCCACCGGCTGGTCGCCCAGGGGGAGTTGGTAGAGCGACGTCGGGGCCTCCCCCACCAGACCGACGGTCACCACACCCAGCGAGGACAGTTGTGCCAGTGCCGTCGGGATCCCGGCCACGACCGCCATCGGTAGGTACTCGATGGCACCTGCGGCCACCTTGGCCACGGTGGGCGACAGGTGGGCCGACCGGTGGCGCGGCAGCACCACGCCCGTCACGCCGGCGCACTCGGCGCTGCGGAGCACGGCCCCCAGGTTGTGGGGGTCGGTGATCCCGTCGAGCACGAGCAGGAACGGCAGGTGCCCCCGCCTGGTCGGCTGGCAGAGGTCCTCGAGCGGCGTGTCCCGGATCGGAGCGGCGAGCGCGACCACCCCCTGGGACCCGTCCGTCCGCGCCGCCGCGTCGATCCGCTTGCGCGAGACGTACTCGACCTTGACCCGCCGCTTGACCGCCAGCCCCTCGATGTCGTCGAGGATCTCCGCGGCGTCCATCCCCTCGGCCAGGAGGAGCGTGGTCACGGGTCGGCGTCCGGCGCTCAGCAGCTCGCGGACGGCCTGGCGGCCCTCGACCTGATCACCTCCGAGACCCTCCTGTTTCGGGCCGCGTCGGACCGGGACGTCGCGCCCGCCCGGGCCCCGCCCCCGGTCGTTGACCGGCGACCGACCCCCGCCACCCGACCGGACGGCGCCGGCCGCGGCACCGCGGCCCGAGCCCCGGCCGGCCTTCGCGTCCTTGGCCTTCATCCAGGCGGACTTGGCCTCGGTCCCCTTGGGGGACGGCCCGCCGCGTGCCCCACCCTTCTTGGCCGGGGTGCGCGACACCTTGCCGCGCCCCCGGTTGGACGGCGTGGGACTCAACGTTCCTCCCCGTCGTCGGGGTCGGCCGCGCCGGGGAGCGGCGCCGAACCGCTCAGCAGTACCACGGCGCTGCAGGAGATCCCCTCGGCCCGGCCCAGTGCGCCGAGGCCCTCGGCGCGGGTGGCCTTCACGTTGACCGGTGCGCCGAGGGCGCCCGACAGCCGGTCGACCATGGCCGGCACGTGCGGTGCCAGGCGGGGCCGCTCGGCCGTCACCGTGCAGTCCGCGTTCACCGGGACCCACCCGGCGTCCGCGGCCAGGGCGACCACTCGCCGCAGGATCTCGATCGAGTCGGCGCCGGCCCACTCCGCCTCCGTGTCCGGCATGTGCCGCCCGAGGTCGCCGAGGCCGGCGGCTCCGAGGACGGCGTCGGCGATGGCGTGGCACACGGCGTCCGCGTCGCTGTGGCCGGCGAGCCCGCGCACGCCGTCCCCGGCGACCACGACGCCACCCAGGACCAGCGGGCGCGCCGGATCGTTGCTGAAGGGGTGGACGTCCACGCCCTGGCCGACCCGGAGCACCGGGATCGGAGCGTGGCCGCCCGCACTCACGCCACCACCTCGCGGAGGAGCGCCTCGGCCAGGAGCAGGTCCTCGGGTCGGGTCAGCTTGAGGTTCCGGGGGTCGCCGGGCACCGTGCCGACCACCAGGCCCGCCGCCTCGAGCAGCCCGGCGTCGTCGGTCGTATCGCCACCGTCGCGGTGGGCGGCGCGGAGCGCGTCGGCGGCGAACGCCTGGGGGGTCTGGACGGCGACGAGTTCGGCACGGTCGACCGTGGCCACCACCCGGTCCCCGACGATCCGCTTGAGCGTGTCGGACACCGCCAGGACGGGCACGGCGCCGTCCACCTCGCCCGCCCGCACGGCGTCGACCACCGAGGCGAAGAGCACGGCGTCGGCGAGCGGCCGCGCCGCGTCGTGGACCACGATGACGGCAGCGTCGTCGGGCACGGCGGCGAGGCCGGCGCGGACCGATTCGGAGCGGGTAGCGCCCCCGGCGACCACGCAGGTGGCGCCGAGCGCCGCCTCACCGGTGGCACCCGGTACCGGCAGATCGGCACCGGGCGGCACCGCGTCGGCGGGCGGCACCACCAGCACGACCCCGTCGACCGCCGAGCGCGCCGCACGGACCGACCGGGCGACGACCGGTATCCCGGCCAGCGGGAGGAACTGCTTGAGCCCACCGAACCGGCGGCCGGTTCCGCCGGCGACCACGATGGCCCACGCGGGCCCCGTTCGGCTCAGGGCAGCGCCTCGTTGAGGCGGACCTCGGCGGTCTCCTCGTCGACCCCGAGGGCGAAGGTGAGCTCGGACACGAGGATCTGACGGGCCCGGCTGAGCATGCGCTTCTCCCCGGCCGAGAGCCCCTTGTCCTTATCGCGGATCGAGAGGTTCCGCACCACTTCGGCCACCTGGTAGATGTCGCCGGAGCGCAGCTTCTCGGAGTGGTTCTTGTAGCGACGGGACCAGTTGGTCGGCATCCGCGCTTCCTTCTTGCGGAGCACGGCGAAGACCTCCTCGACCTCCTCGTCGTTGATGACCTCGCGCAGGCCGACGCCGTCGGTGTTGTCGGCCGGAACCATCAGGGTGAGGTCGCCGTAGGCGAGGCGGAGCACGAGGTACTCCTGCTTCTTGCCGAACGCCTCTTTGGTCTCTCGTCGTTCGACTACTGCCGCGCCGTGGTGCGGATAGACGACCTTGTCACCGATGTCGAACACCGTTCCTCCTGGCGTTGCGGTGCGGAACCGGGGCTGGTGAGCGACATCCGGTCTGCGTGGGAAAGCATCCCATTCTACCAGCAACACAGCGGTCCCCCGACGGCCCCGGCCCCGGCCCCGGCGCCGGATCCGTGCCCCGGGCCCCGCCGGCTCGTGGTTCCGCACCCCGGACCTCTCCCGTACGCCTCCCGGACCCCGACGGGTCCGGCGGGTCCGGCGGGTCCGGCGGGTCCGTCCTACTGGTAGCGCTCGAAGATGCTGGCCTCGGCCAGGCGGGCCAGCCCGTCCTTCACCGAGTTGGCCCGGGTCTGGCCGACGCCCTCCACCTGCTCCAGTTCGGCGATCGAGGCCCGCATGATCTGCTGGAGGTTCACGAACCGGTCGACGATGCGCTCGATGATCGTGTCGGAGAACCTCGGGAGGTGATGGAGGAGACGGTAGCCGCGTGGCTCGACACCGGACTCGGCATCATGGAACGCACCGGGCAGCCGCAGGATCCCGGCCACCCGCGTGGGGTCGCGCAGTTCGTCGGAGGGGAGGTGGGCCAGCCGGTCGATGACCGAGTCCACGATCGCCGCCCAGTTCTGGGACTCCTCGGCGGTCATGATGCAGTAGTCGCGTACGACCAGGTGGAGCGCCCGGGCCACCCCGTCGGACAGCTCGGACGACTGCAGGCCCACCAGTCGTCCGTCCTCACCCAGCTCGACGAGATAGCCGTCGACCTCCTCGGCGATGCGCAGGACCATCTCGGCAGCCTGGATCACACCGACCACGTCCCCTACCGACACCGTGTCCTCGAGCTCGAGGATCGACAGGTTCCCGAGGGCGACGTCGAACCGGCTCCGGAACCGCTGCATGGTGGCGAGCGCCTGGTCGGTCCGGTCGTGGAGCCATCCGGTGGGCTGGATCGTGTGCTTGACGTCGTTGCGGTACACGGCGATGACCGACATGGCCGCCGAGACCGACAGGACGGGGACGTCGATCGATCGGGCCACGCGTTCCGCCGTCCGGTGGCGGGTGCCGGTCTCGGTCGTCGGGATCGTCGGATCCGGCATCAGGTGCACATTGGCTCGGGCGATCCGGGAGGCGTCGGCGGCCAGGATGATGGCCCCGTCCATCTTGGCCAGCTCCGACAGCCGCTGCGGGCTGAATTCGGAGTCGAGCAGGAATCCGCCCGAGCAGATCGAGAGGACGGCGGGACCGTCGCCGATCACCACCAGACCGCCCCGCTTGGCCCGGAGGATCCGGTCGAGACCGTCGCGCAGGGGCGTACCCGGGGCCACCATCGCCAGGGCGTTGCTCATGGCCGCATGCTGGCGCGTGGTCACATCCGGATCGTACTCGGCACCACCACCGCGCACCCGTGGCGGGGTCACGCCCCCCGTGCGTCGCGGCACCCGAAGCGGCCCACGGCCTCGGCCACGGTGTCGACCCGGATGAGCTCGACGCCGCTCGGCCCTCCCGGGGCCGAGGCCGGTACGACGACACGGCCGAACCCGAGCCGTTCCGCCTCCTCGAGACGTCGGGGCAGGTTGGACACCTGCCGGACCTCCCCGGCCAGACCGACCTCACCCACCGCGGCCAGGTCGGCGGGAAGCGCCACGCCGGTGGACGCCGAGGCCACCGCCAGGGCGAGGGCGAGGTCGGCCGCAGGCTCGGTCACCCGGATCCCGCCGGCGACCGAGGCGAACACGTCGACCGCGTGCATCGGCAGGCCGGCATGACGGGTCAGCACGGCGAGCGTCATCACCAGTCGGCCGGCGTCGAGCCCGACGACCGACCGCTTGGGCTGGGCCTGGCCCATGGGGGCGACGAGCGCCTGGAGTTCGACCATCAGGGTGCGTCGGCCCTGCAGCGCCGGGAGCACCACCCCGCCGGGGACACCGGTCAGCCGGTCACCCAGGAGCAGGCGACCGGGGTCGTCGACCCGGTTGAGACCCTGGTCCCCCATCTCGAACAGACCGAGCTCGCCGGTCGGGCCGAACCGGTGCTTGACGGCGAGGAGGAGCCGCAGCGCGTGATGCCGGTCGCCCTCGAAGCTCAAGACGGTGTCGACCATGTGCTCGAGCGCCCTCGGACCCGCCAACGACCCGTCCTTGGTGACGTGGCCGACCAGCACCGTCGCCACCTGGCGCGCCTTGGCCAGACCGACCAGCTGGTCGGCGCACTCGCGGACCTGGCCGATGGAGCCGGGGACACCGGTGGCACGACGTTCACCGGGCGTCGCCGGCCCGACGGCCACGGCCTGGATCGAGTCGATGACGAGCAGGTCGGGCTCGGATTCGACGACGGCGCTGATCACCTGGCCCACGTCGGTGGCCGACAGGATGAGCAGGCCGGGTGGCACCGGTCCCAGGCGTTCCGCACGCAGGCGCACCTGGTGCGCGGACTCCTCGGCCGACACCAGGAGGACCCGGTGCCCGGCGGCGGCGCGCGCCGCCAGCACCTGCAGCAGCAGCGTGGACTTGCCGATGCCGGGTTCCCCGCCGAGCAGGGTCACCGACCCGGGGACCAGGCCACCGGAGAGCACCCGGTCGAACTCCTCGACCCCGGTCGGCACCGCGGCCGCCTCGGAGAGGTCCACCGACGACAGGGGCACGGGCATGCCGGACAGGTCCAATTCGTCGACGGCCCGGACCAGCGGGCCGAGTGCCGACTCCTCCACCAGGGTGTTCCACTCCCCGCAGGTCGGGCAGCGCCCGGCCCACCGTGCAGTCGTCGAGCCGCAGTCGATGCACCGGTGGCGCTTGGCCGTCTTTGCCATTCCCCGATCGTACGGACCGGGTGTATCGGGCGGTGCGACCCGGGTGTACCGGGCGGTGCGGGCCGGGTGTGTCGGGCGGTGCGGGCCCCGGTCCCGCGTGGCGGACGGTGGAGGAGCCGGAGACGCGCATCGCCCCCCGGGGGGCGGGGGGGCGATGGCGATGCCCGGACCGGCCCGGGGGGGCGGGGTCGGTCGGGCGCAGGGGTGCCACCCGGGAACTTCGTCCCGGCCGGTCACGAATTCCCCGCCTCCTCCCAGTAAACCCAGGTCGGCGCCCGGGCTGCAGGGCCGAAGGACCCGAAGTTCCCACATCGGGCAGCTCCGTGACCCGGGGACGACCCTCGTCGACCCCGGGTCACGGCCGTGGCCAGGCACCGGACTGCCCACAGGGAGCCGCCCGTCCGGGCCGGGCGCCGGCGGTCAGCCGGTGATGCCCTCCATGGGGGCGTTCAGCGGGGAGCCGACCATGCAGCCCAGGAACTGGGCGTCGCCGAAGGCGAAGACGTCCCCGTCGGAGGCGTCCAAGAGGCATCCCTCGCCGTGCGCCGGCACCCCGGCGCGCCGACGCCCCGCCGGATCGGCGGGGCGTCGTTCGGTGCATCTGGATCCGGGCCGGAGCGCCCGACGGGTCAGTCGGCCGAGGAGTCGGCTCCGGCCAGCGCCACCGGCGGAGGCTCGAGGCCCTCGATGGCGGTGAAGGTCAGCTGCTTCTCGCCCGCGACGAGCGGCGGCGCGCCCTTGACGTCGTAGGCCTCGGCGGCCTCCGGCGTGATCGTCTCGACATCGACGATGATCGTCTGCCCGACCCGGAACTCCTTCCACAGGATGCGCTCGGACAGCGGGTCCTCGATCATCTGCTGGATGGCACGGCGGAGCGGCCGGGCGCCGAGCTGCGGGTCGTAGCCCCTGTCGGCCAGGAGGGTCTTCGCCTCCGGCGTCAGCTCGAGGCTCAGGCCCTGCAGCTCGAGTTGGACGGACACCCGCTGGATCATCAGGTCCACGATCTCGATGACCTCGACCTTGGAGAGCTCGTGGAACACCACGACCTCGTCGATCCGGTTGAGGAACTCCGGTCGGAAGTGCGCCTTCAGCGCCTCGTTCACCTTCGTCTTCATGCGCTCGTAGGTCACCGCACCCGAGCTCTGGGCGAAGCCCACCGAGGACTTGCGCAGGTCTGCGGTACCGAGGTTCGACGTCATGATCAGCACGGTGTTCTTGAAGTCGACCGACCGGCCCTGGGCATCGGTCAGGCGCCCGTCCTCCAGGATCTGGAGCAGCGTGTTGAACACGTCGGCATGGGCCTTCTCGACCTCGTCGAACAGGACCACCGAGAACGGCTTGCGCCGGACGGCCTCGGTCAGCTGCCCACCCTCCTCGTACCCGACGTAGCCGGGGGGCGAACCGACCAGTCGGCTCACCGTGTGCTTCTCCATGTACTCCGACATGTCGAGCTGGATGAGGGCGTCCTCGTCGTCGAAGAGGAACTCGGCCAGCGTCTTGGCCAGCTCGGTCTTCCCCACGCCCGTCGGGCCGAGGAAGATGAACGAACCGCTCGGGCGCTTGGGGTCCTTGAGTCCGGCCCGGGTGCGCCGGATCGACCGGGCCAGGGCGGCGATGGCCGGCTCCTGTCCGATGACCCGCTTGTGGAGCTCGTCCTCCATGCGCAGCAGCTTGGCCGTCTCCTCCTCGGTGAGGCGGTAGACGGGGATGCCCGTCCAGTTGGCCAGGACCTCGGCGATGACCTCCTCGTCGACGACGTCGAACAGGTCGACGCCCTCAGCCCGCCATTCGGCCTCCATGGCCTCCTTGGCGTCGAGGCGGTCCTTCTCCTGCTCGGCCAGCTTCTTCGCCTGGTCGAAGGCCTGCTTTTCGATGGCGGTCTCCTTGTCGGCGCGCAGCCGGGTGATCTCCTCCTCGAGCTTCTTGTAGGCCGGGGGCGTCGTCATGCGGCGGATGCGCAGGCGGCTGCCGGCCTCGTCGATGAGGTCGATGGCCTTGTCCGGCAGGTACCGGTCGGCCAGGTACCGGTCGGCCAGGTTGGCCGCGGCCACGAGCGCCTGGTCGGTGATGGTGACGGCGTGGTGGGACTCGTACCGGTCGCGCAGGCCCTTCAGGATCTCGATGGTGAGTGCCACGTTCGGCTGCTCCACCTTGATCGGCTGGAACCGGCGCTCGAGCGCGGCGTCCTTCTCCAGGTGCTTGCGGTACTCGTCGATCGTCGTGGCGCCGATCGTCTGCAGTTCGCCCCGGGCCAGCATCGGCTTGAGGATCGAGGCGGCGTCGATCGCCCCCTCGGCGGCACCGGCGCCGACGAGCGTGTGCAGCTCGTCGATGAACAGGACGATGTCGCCCCGGGTGCGGATCTCCTTGAGCACCTTCTTCAGGCGCTCCTCGAAGTCGCCCCGGTAGCGGCTCCCTGCCACCAGCGCACCGAGATCGAGCGTGTACAGCTGCTTTCCGGTGAGGGTCTCGGGGACCTCGTCGGCGACGATGCGCTGGGCCAGCCCCTCGACGATCGCCGTCTTGCCCACGCCGGGCTCGCCGATGAGGACCGGGTTGTTCTTCGTGCGGCGGGACAGCACCTGCATGACCCGCTCGATCTCCTTCTCCCGCCCGATCACCGGATCGAGCTTGTGGTCGCGGGCCAGCGCCGTGAGGTTGCGGCCGAACTGGTCGAGCACCGCGGAGCCGGTCGGGGCGTCGGCCTGCTGGCCGCCGGTCTGGCCGCCGCCGACGGCCTCCTTGCCCTGGTAGCCGGAGAGCAGCTGGATCACCTGCTGGCGCACGCGCGGCAGGTCGGCGCCGAGGCTCTGGAGGACCTGTGCGGCGACGCCCTCGCCCTCGCGCACCAGTCCGAGGAGCATGTGCTCGGTGCCGATGTAGCTGTGGCCGAGCTGCAGCGCCTCGCGCAGCGAGAGCTCCAGGACCTTCTTGGCCCGGGGGGTGAAGGGGGGCGAACCGGTCGGGGCGGTTCCGGCCAGACCGATCGTCTCCTCGACCTTCTCCCGGACGGCCTCGAGGGAGACGCCCAACGACTCGAGTGCCTTGGCCGCGACGCCCTCACCCTCGTGGATCAGGCCCAAGAGGATGTGCTCGGTGCCGATGAAGCTGTGGTTGAGCAGGCGCGCCTCCTCCTGCGCCAACACCAGGACTCGTCGAGCTCGGTCTGTGAATCGTTCGAACACTCCACCGCCTCCATCCGCGGTCCGTAACTGGGACCCAAGTCTACAGGTGCCGGGTTCGCCCGCAGCCGCACGCCCCTGCGCCGGGGCCCATGCACCACCCATCGGCAGTCTGCCCTATCGTCTGTAGCCAGTGAACGTCGTCGACCTCCTGGGACTCCCCGCTCTCGAAGATCAGCTGACCCGCCTCGAGCCCCTGCTCGTCGAGTCCGTCGTCACCGGCGACGGCTTCCTGGACGAGGTCACCACCCACCTGCTGGCCGCGGGGGGCAAGCGCCTCCGCCCGGTGCTGGCCCTCGCCACGGCCACGTCCGGCGCCCGGGACGCCAGCCGGGACGACCTCCTCGGGGCCGTGGCCGTCGAGCTGGTGCACCTGGCGTCGCTCTACCACGACGACGTGATGGACGAGGCCACCATGCGGCGCAACGTCGAGAGCGTGAATTCCCGGTTCGGCAACCTGGTGGCCATCGTCGCCGGCGACTTCCTGCTGGCCCGGTCGGCCGAGATCGCCGCCGGACTGGGCGTCGAGATCGCCGCCCTCCTGGCCGCCACGCTGGGGGAACTGTGCCAGGGCCAGGTGGCCGAGGTCCGGGCGGCGTTCCAGGTCGACCGCACCCGCGACGACTACTCGTCCGCCATCGCCGGCAAGACCGCCTCGCTCATGGCCACCTCGTGCCGGATCGGCGCCCTCACCGGCGGCCTCGCCCGGCCCGACGTCGAGGCCTTCACCGACTTCGGGCGGTGCTTCGGCATGATCTTCCAGGTCCGCGACGACATCCTCGACGTCGTCGGCACGGAGGCCGACCTGGGCAAGCCCGCCGGGCAGGACCTGGCCGAGGGCATCTACACCCTGCCCGTCCTCCTCACCCTGGCCGATCCCGTGCACGGGCCGGAGCTCCGCGACCTGCTGGGCCAGCCGTTGGGTCATCCCGAGCAGGAGAAGGCCAGGGCCATCGTGGCCGGATCCGGGGCGATCGCCGAGTCGGTGCTGGTGGCCCGGGACTACGCTGACCAGGCGGCGGCCGCGGCCCGTACCGGGCCGTCCCCCGAACTGGCGTCGGCGCTCACCCGACTGGCGCACAGCCTGGTCGACGGCCTCCCCGGGGCGTAGTCCTCCCGGTCCGGTGCCCCGGGCTCAGGACGTCATGCCGCCCAGGCCGACCAGGCCGCGGGCGAGCTCGATCTCCCCCATGTGGCGGAGGCCGTGCTGGTAGATCCAGCACTCGGACGCGTCGAGCAGGGTGATCCCCTCCGGGCCGGCCACCCGGGCGCTGTAGGTGCTGGCGATCTGCTCGGGAAAGGGCCGGGAGATCACCAGCTGGGTCAGTTCGGCCGGGTCGAGGTCGGCGAGCCACTCCTCGACGCGGGCGAACACCGTGCCCATGTAGGCCTGGAACTCCCCGTAGTCCCCGATGCGCTGGTGGACCATCTCCTCGACGGTCCGGTGCTTGCCGTGATCGGAGATGGCGGGGCGGACCCGCGCCTCCCATGTCTCGTCCCACACCGGCGGGGTCCCGGTCATCAGGAGGAACGACGCGTCGATCATGTTGACGATGTGGAAGAGGCTGAATGCGATGGGGAGGACGCCCTCGCGCTCGAAATGGTTGACCTGGTCGAGGTCCATCGTGGCCACGGCGTCCTCGTAGAGCGAGAACAGCGCCCGCATCCGCCGCTGCAGTGAGTCGAGCACCAGGGGGGCACCCTCCCCCGCAGCGGCCACGTCCGGAACCGGGTCCTGTGCCACGACGACTCCCTCCCGGAGTCCGACGGCCGGACCCCGTCCGGTCATGTAAACACTTGTCACAATTACTGTCAACTGTTAGCCTGGGCTCCCGGAGCCGGCCCGGCGGGACGCCGCGGTCCGGCCCGTCCCGACAGTTCCCCGGCACGCGCCCGAACGGGCGACGCGCCTACCGACCGGATGGAGAGAGGTCCCGTGCAGCTCGACGTCGACAAGGCCGACCTCCGCCACGTCCGGGCGGTCGCACGCCCGTCACCGGCGCTCGAGCCGGGCGAGGCCCGGATCCGGATCGACACCTTAGGTCTCAGTGCCAACAACATCACCTACGCCGTCTACGGCGAGGTCATGCAGTACTGGGCGTGCTTCCCGGGGTCGGTCGAGGACGGTGTGGCCTGGGGTCGCATCCCGGTGTGGGGCTTCGGCGACGTCGTCGAGTCCGCGTCGCCCGCACTCGACGAGGGACGGCGGGTCTACGGCTACTTCCCGATGGGCGACGAGCTCGTCGTGTCCCCCGGGCGCTTCGACGAACAGGGGTTCTCCGATACGGCACCGAGCCGATCGGCGGTGCCGTCGGTCTACGGCCGCTACGGCTTCACCGACGCCGACCGCATCTACCGCCCCGACCGGGAACCGCAGCAGATGCTGTTGTGGCCACTGTTCGTCACGTCCTTCGTGGTCGACGACTTCCTCGGCGACCACGGGTTCTACGGAGCCGGCACGGCGATCGTGTCGAGCGCATCCTCGAAGACGGCCGTCGGCGCCGCCTTCCTCGTCGGCGCACGGGACGGCATCGACGTCGTCGGCCTCACGTCGCCGGCCAACGTCGGGTTCGTGCGCTCGCTCGGGTGCTACGACTCGGTCCTGACCTACGACGAGGTCGACGACCTGCCCACCGCCGACGCCTGCTACATCGACGTCGCCGGGCGCCGAGACGTCACCCACCACGTCCACACCCGGCTCGCCGCCCACCTGCGCTACTCCACGGTCGTCGGCGACACCCACTGGGACGAGCACGCCGTGGGGGACGGCGTCCTGCCCGGGCCCCGGCCGGAGTTCCTGTTCGCTCCCGACCAGATCGCCAAGCGTCGCTCGGACTGGGGACGCGACGGCTTCGAGGCGGCCGTCGCCGCCGCCTGGGCCCGCTTCCTCCCCTTCACGGACGGATGGCTGGCCCTGCGTCGGCGCACCGGGCCGGACGAGGTCGGGGCCGCGTACCGGGACCTGCTCGACGGACGGGTGGACCCGAGCACCGGCGACGTCTGCACCCTGGCCGGCGACCCCCGGGGCGCGCCGTGACCGACCTCGCCGCCGGACCGCTCCCGGACGGTCCGGACGCCGCTGCGGCGGAGACCGACGGGCGGCGACTCCGCCGGGCCGCCAACCGGGAGGCCGTCGTCGACGCGCTCCTCGACCTCTACGAGGAGGGGAACCTGCGCCCGGGGACCGACGAGATCGCCGAGCGGGCCGGGATCTCGCCGCGCTCCCTCTTCCGGTACTTCGAGGACACCGACGACCTGGCCGGCGAGGCCGTGACCCGTCAACTGGCCCGCGCCCTGCCGCTGGTGCGGCTCGACGTCGACGCCACGGCCCCCTTCGAGGACCGGGTACGGGCGCTCGTCGAGCAGCGCTTCCGGCTCTTCGACGCGGTGGGCCGGGCCGCCCAGGTGACCCGCCTGCGCGCCCCGTTCCAGCCCCGGCTGGCCGAGACCCTGGCCGAGTCCCGCCACTTCCTGCGCGGCCAGCTCCGCACGCTGTTCGAAGGCGAGCTCGAGGCCATGGGCGGCGCACGGGCCGAGTGGGCCCTCGCCTCGGCGGACGTGCTCACCACCTTCGAGTCGTACCAGCTGCTCACCACCGACCAGAGGTTCTCCGTCCGCGAGGCGAGGGACGTGGTCCTCCGGGCGCTCGCCGCGCTCCTCGCGCCCGGAGGTACCGGTTGACCGCCCGCCGCGGCAGCATGCGCGTCGCCGTACGCCTCGCCTGCCCTCCCGACACCGTCTGGGACGTGGTCGGATCGCCCGAGCGGCTCCCCGAGTGGTGGGAGGGGATCGAGTCCTGCACCGTCACCGGCGACCAGCGCACCGTCCAGACGCGCTCGGGGTTGCCGATGCCCGAGCAGCTGCTCACCATCGACAGCAGCCTCCGCCGGTTCCAGTACCGGATCACCGCACCGCTGTTCGTCGAGCACCTGAGCACCATCGACGTGCACGACCTCCACGACGGAACGTGCCTGACCGTCTACAGCGTCGACGCCGAGCCCGCGGTGCTGGCCCTGGTGATCAGCGGTGCGGCGCGGGCCGCGCTCCAGCGGCTGCCGGACCTCCTCGGCGTGGAACGGGTCCCGTGAGCCCCGGCCGCGACCGGGCGGCCGGCCGCCGTCCCCCGCTCCGCCGGGGCCGTTCGAAAGGAGCCCGTTGATGGGCCGCAAGATCCTCTTCGTCACCACCGACCAGCAGCGCTACGATACCCTCGCCTGCAACGGCGGCACGCTGTCGCGCACACCGGTCGTCGACGGACTCGCCGCCGACGGTGTCCGCTACGAGCGGGCCCACCCCCAGTCGGTGGTGTGCATGCCCTCGCGCTCGACCATCCTGACCGGCCAGCACCCGAGCACCCACGGTGTGTGGATGAACGGCGTCCCGCTACCGGGTGACGCACCGTCGGTGGTGGAGGTCCTCCGACGGGCGGGCTACCGGACCGCACTGGTCGGCAAGGCGCACTTCCAGCCGTACTTCGACCCGTTCCTCCGCTTCGAGGAGAACCTCCTGTCGACCGAGGGGACCACACCCCACGGCGGGTCCCGCCGCGGCTTCGAGCACCTGGAGACGGCGGCCCACGGGGCGATGGGACCGCTCCACTACTGCCAGTGGCTCCTGCGGGAGCACCCCGAGGCACTCGGCATGTACTGCCGGGCCATCGACGACTCGCTCCAGGTCAGTGCCGCCGCCGGCGGGGACACCGGCGCCCCCCAGGTGAAGGTCAACCCCATCGAACGCGGCATCTACCACACCGACTGGGTGGCCGACCGCGCGATCGCCTGGCTCGACTCGGTCGACGCCGACGAGGACTGGTTCTGCTGGATGAGCTTCCCCGACCCGCACCACCCCTGGGACCCCCCGGAGTCGGAGGTCGGACGCGTGGACTGGCGCGAGGTCCCCCTGCCGGCCGGCTACATCGAGGACCGGCACGCACGCGAGGCCGTCCTCGACGCCAAGCCGCGCCACTGGCGCGCCTGGTACGACGGGACGCTCGTCTCCAACTACGAGGCGCCGGCCGACTGGGTGCCGGCGACGCTCACCGCCGACCAGGTCCGCGAGGTGAACGCCCGGAACGCCGTCGAGGTCGAGCTCATCGACGAGGCGCTGGGCCGGGTGCTCGCACGGATCGCCGAGCGGGGCTGGGCCGAGGACGTGGACGTGGTGTTCACCACGGACCACGGCGAGCTCCAGGGTGATTTCGGCCTGCTGTTCAAGGGTCCCTACCACGTGGACGCCCTCATGCGCCTCCCGCTGGTCTGGCGCCCGGCGCCGTCGTCCCGGTCGGGCGGTGCGCCCGGCCCCTCGGTCGTGAGCCGGCCCGTCGGTCTCGTCGACCTCGCCCCCACCTTCTGCGCCATCGCCGGCGTGGAGCCTCCCGCATGGATGCAGGGGAAGCCGCTCCCGGTCGACGACGACGACGCCGGGGCCCGGGGATTCGACAGGGTGCTCACCGAGTGGGACAGCGAGCTGTTCGGCACCGACGTCCACCTCCGGACCCTGATGCGGGACCGGTGGGTGGTGACCGCCTACCTCCCCGGCACCAGCCACGACGGCACCGAGGGCGAACTGTACGACCTGGTGGACGACCCGCTCCAGCAGGTCAACCGGTGGGACGATCCCGCCGTCCGCCCCCTGCGCGACGACCTCGTCGCCGATCTGTGGGACGCCCAGCCCGAGGTCCGGCCCGACCGGCTGGCCCTCGAGGCGCCGGTGTGAGCCCCGACCCGGGCCTCGCCCCCTACTGGCCGGGCCCGTGGCCGGCCGAGGACGGCGGCCCGCGCCGCCTCCAGGCCCCCGGCGCAGGGGCGACGGTCCCGACGGTACGGGCCGGCACCCCGGTCGACGTCCGGACCCGGACCGACCCCGTGATCACCATGGCGGTCACCCGCGACCCCGGCGAGGTCTTCCTCCTCCGGCACACCCTGGGCGACGACGCCGTCTCGTTCGTCGAGCGCATCGACCCCGACACCCTGGAACCCGTGTCCCGGTCGGCCGACCTGGCGGGCGGGGCCATGTGGCCGGGCAGCGTGGCCGCCCACCGGAACGGCTCGCTCCACGTCGTGTTCGGCAACCATGCCCACCGGCTGGGGGCCGATCTCGAGGTCCTGGCCTCCGCGGAGCTCCCGCGGGGACGGCCCTACAACGGTTTCGTGGTCCTGCCCGACGGCACCCTGGTCACGAAGGACTTCGCCGGGTCCCGGCCCACCGCGCCGGTCCCCCCCGGGGAACGGGAGCCGTGCGAGCTGCTCGCCCTCGACCCCGGGACGCTGGAGATCCTCGACTCGTGCGTGTTGGCCGAGCCCTCCGTCGCCCGGATCTCGGCGCTCGGGAACACGGTCTACGTCGTGGGCGACACCAGCCTCCTGCGGGTGCACTGGCGGGGCGGGGCGTCCCGCACCTTCGCTCCGGACGACGGCTTCCGGGCCACCTACCGGGCCATGGAGGGCCAGACCTACGGTTGGGACTGCGTGTTGGCACTCGACGCCGCCTGGTTCCTCGACGACGGCGACGGCTCGATCCGCTTCGACGGGTCCTTCGAGGGCCGGGGGATCTCGACGGCCCCGCTCCATCTGGTCCGGGGCGATCTGCGGACGGCCGCGGTCACGCTCACCGAAGTGTGCGGGCTGCCCGGCGGGCTGATCGCCAACCCGCCGCTGATCGACCCCGGCCGCCGGATCGCCGTGGGCTACGACAGCGGCAACGGGGTGATGGCCGGCTTCGACGTGGCCGAAGACGGGTCGCTCGCGCCGAGGTGGCGGCGGCGGCAGAACCACGCCTCCCACCTCGTGCTGCTGGAGGGGCCGGGCGTCGTCCTCACCGGGGACCACGACCGCGGGCGGTCGGTCGAGCAGGTGGTCGCCCTCGACGTCACCACCGGCGAGGAGCTGGTCCGGGCCGACACGGCCGGCCCGCTGCAGTCGACGGTCTTCCCCTCCGTCGGTCACGACGGCGCCGTCTACTGGTGCTCGATGTCGTCCGTCAGCCGGATCCGCTTCGGCTGATCCCGTCCGTCCGGCGGCCGGTCCGGGCTCAGGCCGAACCGACGTTGCGCTCGAAGATGATCCGCAGCCCGTGCAGGGTGAGCCACGGCTCGACGTACTCGATCTCGTCCGAATAGGGCGAGATCAGCTCCGACAGGCCACCGGTGGCCACCACCGTGCACTCGCCCAGGACCCCGGCGAACCGCCGGCACAGTCCGTCCACCTGCCCGGCGAACCCGTAGAGGGCCCCCGACTGGATCGACTCGACCGTCGACTTGCCGATCACGCTGCGGGGCTCGACCAGCTCCACCCGGCGCAGGGCGGCCGCATGGGCGAAGAGCGCGTCGAGGCTGATGGCCACCCCCGGGGTGATCGCCCCGCCCAGGTACTCGCCGGCCTCGGAGATGGCGTCGAACGTGGTGGCGGTCCCGAGGTCGACCACCACGCACGGCCCGCCGAACAGGTCGTAGGCACCGACCGCGTTGGCGATCCGGTCGGCGCCGACCTCCTTCGGGTTGTCGTAGAGGATCGGCATGCCGCTCTTGACCCCGGGTTCGAGCACCACGGCCGGCACGTCGAACCAACGACTGGCCATCTGGCGCAGGTTGGCCGTCACCAGCGGGACCGACGAGGTGACCGCGATCCCGGTGATCGTGTCGTCGATGTCCAGACCGTTGAGGTCGAGGAGCTGGGTGAGGAGCAGTGCGTGCTCGTCGGCGGTCCGGACGTCGACCGTCGACAGTCGCCAGTGGTGGGCGAGCCCGACGGGCTCGGTACCGTCGCGGGGGACCGACACGTCGACGGGCGCACCCGGGTCGTCGGCGAAGAGCCCGACCACCGTCTCGGTGTTCCCCACGTCGATGGCAAGCAGCATTGCGTTCCTTTCCTGGGAGGTCCGCCGGCCGGGGGCCGGCGGTGCGACGGGTCAGCCCCGGAGGTCGAACCCGAGGTCGAGCACCGGAGCCGAATGGGTGAGGGCACCGGCCGACAGCAGGTCGGCGCCGGCGGCGGCCAGTGCGGGCGCCGTGGCGAGGGTGACCCCGCCGGACACCTCCACCAGGGCGTCCGACCCCGCGGCCCGCACCACCCCGACGGCCTCCGCCACCTCGACGGGACCCATGTTGTCGAGCATCACCACCGTGGCGCCGGCGGCCACCGCCTCGCGCACCTGGTCCAGCCGGTCGCACTCGACCTCGACCATCCGGCCCGGCCACCGGGCCCGGGCCCGGGCCACGGCGTCGGCGATGCTCGCCCCGCCGAGGTGGTTGTCCTTGACCAGGATCGCCTCGGACAGGCTGCCGCGGTGGTTGAACCCGCCACCGGCCCGCACCGCGGCCTTCTCCAGTGCCCGCAGGCCGGGGGTGGTCTTGCGGGTGTCGAGGACGCGGGTCGCGGCATTGGCCGATCGCACGGCGTCGACGTAGGCACGCGTGCAGGTCGCCACCCCGGACAGGTGACCGAGGAAGTTGAGCGCCGTCCGCTCGGCGGTGAGGATCGAGCGCAGCCGGCCCTCCACGGTGGCCACCACCGAGCCGGGCGCCACCCCCGAACCGTCCGCGAGCAGCCAGGTGACGGTGAGGTCGGGGTCGATCTGGGCGAGGGCCTCGACGGCACAGGCCCGCCCGGCCACCACGCCGTGGCCACGGCTCACCACGTCGACGACGGCCCGTCGGTCAGCGGGGACCAGTCCCGCCGTCAGGTCGCCGAGCGGGAGGACGTCCTCGGCGATCGCCCGGGTGACGGCGTCGACCACCGCGACCCGGGGTGGGTCGCACTCCGGCTCCCAGCCGTCCCCGTCGGGCGCGGTCATGCCGGCGCCCCGCCCTCGCCCCCGCCCCCCGGTGCCGTCGTCGGTCCGGGCGTCGTACGGACGAGGACCGTGCCCGGCCCGGCGCCGTGGACGATGCGGCACCGCCAGGCGTCCGACACCTGGGGGAAGTCGCTGCGGGCATGGGCGCCGCGGGTCTCCGTGCGCAGGGTGGCCGACTCCAGCACGCTGCGCGCCGCCGTCACCAGGTTGGCCAGCTCGCCGTGGGCGCGGTCGACCGGCGCCCCCGACCCGACGGCCGCGGCCACGGTCGCCACCGTGCGACCGGCGCGTGCGAGCGAGTCGGCGCTGCGCACGACCCCGGCGCCGTCGGTCATCGCCCGCTGCAGGCGGTCCCGGGTCTTGGCCACGTCGGGCCACGACGCGGCCCCGTCGTCCGGTGGCGCAGCTGTGGCGTCGGTCCGGTGCGTGGACCCCGGGGGGACCGGCTCGACGCGGCCCTCGAGCAGAGGTGCCAGCACCCCGGTCGGGGTCGGACCGTCGGCGCCGCCGAGGATGACCTCGGCCAACCGGGCCCCGAACACCATGCCCTCGAGCAGCGAGTTGGATGCGAGGCGGTTGGCTCCGTGGACACCGGTGCAGGCCACCTCGCCCGCCGCCCACAGGCCGGGGAGCGCGGTGGCCCCCCACAGGTCGGTGAGCACGCCCCCCGACAGGTAGTGGGCGGCCGGGGCGATCGGGAGCCAGTCCGTCGCCGGGTCGAGGCCGATGGCCGAGAGCGAGGCGCTGATCGTCGGGAAGCGGGCGTCGAACGAATCGAGCGCGGTGGCGTCCAGCCAGAGGCTGTCGACTCCCTGGTCGTGCATGCGCTCGGCCATCGCCCGGCTGACGACGTCCCGTGGGGCGAGCTCGTCGACGAACCGGTCGCCACGGGCGTCCCGCAGGAGGGCCCCGTGTCCGCGCAGCGCCTCGGACAGCAGCGGCCGCGGCATGGCCGGGTGGTGGAGGGCGGTCGGGTGGAACTGCATGAACTCGACGTCGGCCACGGCCACGCCGGCCCGCAGGGCCATGGCCAGACCGTCGCCGGTCGCCTCGGCCGGGTTGGTGGTCACCGAGAACACCTGCCCGGCGCCGCCGGTGGCGAGCACGGTGTGCGTGGCGCGCACCTCGACGGGCCGTCCGTCCGTGCTCAGCGCCAGGACGCCGCGACACCGCCCGCCTTCGACGAGCAGGTCCAGGGCGAACCACTCCTCGAGGACCGCGGCGGCCGAGGCCCGGGTCGCGTCGACCAGGGCCCGCTCCACCTCGGCTCCGGTGGCCGCGCCGCCGGCGTGGACCACCCGGGCCGTCGAGTGCCCGCCCTCGCGGGCGAGTGCCAGCGCCCCGCCGGGTTGGCGGTCGAACACGGCGCCCATGGCGATGAGCTCGTGGACACGCGACGGGCCCTCGTCGACCAGCACCCGCACGGCAGCGGAGTCGCAGAGGCCGGCGCCCGCGGCAAGGGTGTCGGCCAGGTGGAGGTCGGTCGAATCCTCGTCGCCGCCGAGCACGGCGGCGACGCCGCCCTGGGCCCAGCGGGTGGCCGACTGGGACAGCTCCGCCTTGGTCAGCACGCCGACCCGCAGGCCGTCGGTGCCGGGCGGCCCCCCGAACCCGGAGGCGAGGGGCGCAGCCAGCCGGACGGCGGCGGACAGCCCGGCCACGCCGCTTCCCAGCACCAGGACGTCGAGCGGCCCCGGGTCCAGGGGCGGGGCGGTCATCGGACCCGGCGCGGATCGAGGTTGTCGATGAGCCGCACGGGGCCGACGTTGGCGGCGACGAGGAGTCGGAGCGGCCGGTCGGACGAGAGGTCGTCCGGCGGTTCCAGATCGCGCGCGTCGACCAGGGCGGCGTAGTCGAGGACGACCCGGCGCTCGGTGGCCACGGTCTCCGCCACCGCCCGTTCGACGGCCTCCCGGTCACCGCCCGCCGCCAGGGCGGCGGCGCCGGCGCGCAGGGAGCGGTGCAGCACCGGGGCGGCGGCGCGCTCGTCGGCGGCCAGGCGCAGGTTCCGGCTGGACAGCGCCAGGCCGTCCTGTTCGCGGACCGTGGGGCACCCGACCACCGTGACCGGCAGCGACAGGTCGGCGACGGCGCGCCGGACGACGGCCAGCTGCTGGAAGTCCTTCTCGCCGAAGTAGGTGCGGCACCGCCCCGCCGCGGACAGGAGCTTGACCACGACCGTGGCCACGCCGTCGAAGTGCCCCGGACGGGACACGCCCTCCCACCGCTCGGTCAGGCCGTGGACGGACACCGTGGTGGCCGGCGGCGCCGGCCACCCGGGGTACATCTCGTCGACCGACGGGGCGAACACCACCGAGGCCCCGGCCGCGGCCGCCACGTCGACGTCGGCACCGGGGCTGCGGGGGTAGTTCGACAGGTCGGCGGACTCGGCGAACTGGGTCGGGTTGACGAAGACGGTGACGGCCACCACGTCGCACTCGGCGGCGGCCCGGGCGACCAGCGCGGCGTGCCCGCGGTGGAGGGCACCCATGGTCAGCACCACGCCCACGGTGCGCCCGGCCCGGCGCTCGTCGTCGAGCCGGGTCGAGAACCCGGCCACGGAGCCGACCACGTCCACGCCGGCAGCCGTGGCCTCCCGTTCGGCAGTCGTCGCGGTCACGCCACCTGCTCGGCGGCGGTACCCAGCCCCCGGGCGGGCGACCCGGAACCGGCCGTGGCGCCCGCACCGGACAGGTCGAGGTCCTCCGCCGTGTCGAGCGAGAGGCGCCGGGCCAGTGCCACCATGGCGTCGTATCCGGCGAGCTCGGTCCGATGGGCCGGCATGGACGCGATCGCCGTGCGGTGCCGCTCCACGGTCTCCCAGTCCCCCCGCGCCGCCGGGCCGGTGAGCGCCCGACGGGGACCCAGGGCGAGGGCATCCTCGGCCGCCGCCCGCAGGAGTCCGGCGAAGGCGTCGAGGGGGAGCCCGGCCTTGGCGGCAACGCGCTCGACCTGGCCCATGAGGGCAACCAGATGGTTCGCGGCGATCACGGCGGCGGCGTGGTACGCGGCGCGGTCGGAATCCCCGACCTCGACGACGTTGCCACCCAGGTCCTCCGCTGCGGCCCGGGCGACCGGGTCGCCGGCCACGGCGAAGGTGATGCCGGAGCGCAGCCGGTCGGCCCCGATGGCGGGGTCGGGCAGGGGCACCAGCGGGTGGAGGGAGCCGCGCCGGGCGTGCCCCGCCAGTACGTCGAGGCCGAGGGATCCCGACAGGTGGAGCACGGCCGTCGTGTCGACCGGCCGGACGGCGGCGGCCACGTCGGCGACCACGTCGTCCGGGGTGGCGATGAACAGGAGGTCGACGCCGTGTGCGGCATCGACCGGGGACCGATCGCGCCCCCAGGGGGCCAGCGAGCGATAGCCCCCGACAGCGTCCAGCGCTGCCATCAACGACCGGCCGGCACGGCCCGGCCCGAGTACACGGAATGTGGTCACGAGACCCCTTTCGACGTTCCGGCCCCCGTGGGGTGCCGTTCGCATCAGGAAATCCAGGAACTGCTGCCTAGACCATACCCACGACGCGCACGTCGCCGCCAGCGCGCTCGACGTCGTCCGCCCCGACCAGGTCCGGCGCCAGTTCGGCGAGGGGGGCCAGTACGAAGCGGCGTTCGCGCCACCGGGGGTGGGGCACGGTCAGGTGGGGGTCGTCCAGGGCGATCCCGTCGACCCAGATCACGTCGGCGTCGAGCGAGCGCGGACCCCACCGCACCGTGCGCACCCGGCCGGCGGCGGCCTCCAGCCGGTGGCACTGCTCGAGGAGCCGGTAGGGATCGACGGGAACCGGCACGGCCAGTTCGACCACCAGGTTGAGGAAGGCACCCTGGCCGTCCGGTCCGCCCACGGGCTCGGTCTCGTACACCTGGGAGACGGCCGTGACTGCCGGGTCGCTCCCGGCCCGGAGCTGGTCCACCGCCCGCCGGAGGTGACCCGTGCGGTCGCCGAGGTTCGAGCCCAGGGAGAGGAACGCCCGGACGGTGGGCGCCTCCGGCGACGGCGCGGTCACCGGTGGCGCACCACCCGGACGCCCACGGTGTCGATGTCCACGGCCAGCGGCGGCCGCAGCTTCCGGAGGGAGACGGTGACCCCGGTGATGCGGCGGTCCACGTCGAGGACGGCGTCGGCCACGTGCCAGGCGAGGGCCTCGAGGAGCGAGAAGGAGCGGGGGCCGGACACCGTGGCGGCCACCACGTCGGCGACCGCGCCGTAGTCGACCGTGTCGGCCAGGGCGTCCGACACCCCGGCCGGCCGCAGGTCCACGTCCAGGTCCAGGTCGACCTCGAAGGGCTGCGCCCGTTCCTGCTCCTCGACCAGTACGCCGTGGGTGCCGACCGAGCGCAGCCCGCGCAGTTCGATCCGGTCGTCCGGGGCACCGGATCCCGTCATCACGCCCTGCGGCCGGTTCCCGAGTCGTGGGGGGCAGGGGCCGGGGCGAGCTGGCCGGCGTAGGCGACGAGCTCGCGCCCCGCCGGCCCCATCGGGTGCCCGGTGAGGTGCTCCAGCACGGTGATCGACTGGGGCCCGGAGGGCAGCCGGTCCGACCACAGCAGGTAGCCGGCGACCACGCCGCAGACACGGTCCCCCAGCTCCTCCTGGTGCACGAGGATCCGCTCGCCGGCGGCCAGCCGGCTGTGGACGTCCCGGTAGACGTCGCCGAGCACGCTCCGCACGTCGCCGGAGGACTGGAGCGGGTAGTGCACACTGGCCAGGGATTTCTCCTCGTAGGCCTGCAGGTTGTGCGACGAGGGCAGGAGGGACACCACCCGGCTGAACCCCTGGACCTGCAGCCAGATGATCTCCTCCTGGCGGCGCACCTTGCGGTGGTTCGGAGCGAATCCGCCCGGGCGCTCGCTCATGGCCAGGCGATCCTTGATCACCCAGGTGAAGTTCCGCGGCGGGATCCCCGCCGCCCACTTGCCCTTCACGATCCGACCTCCGTATCCGTGCTCGGCCCGGCGTCCCGGCGGATCCGGGCCGGTCGGCCCACCAGGAGCGCGGCCTGCACCGTGGCGGCGACGTCGTGGACCCGGACCATACCCGCCCCCTGCTGGAGCGCCCATGTGGCGGTGGCCAGCGAGCCCGGGAGGCGCTCGGACGGCGCCAGCGGCTCACCGCCGGGACCGGCGGCGAGCTTCCCCAGGAAGGCCTTGCGGCTCGTCCCGACCAGGACCGGGTGACCGGTGGCGACCAGCACGCCCAGGCGGGCCAGGAGCTCGAGGTTGTGGTCGACCGTCTTGCCGAAGCCGATGCCCGGGTCGATCCAGATCTCGGCGACACCGGCCCCGCGGGCGGCGGCGGCCCGGTCGGCGAGCAGGTCGCGCACCTCCGCGACCACGTCGTCGTAGCGCGGGTCGTCCTGCATGGAAGCCGGGGTCCCCTTCCGGTGCATGGCGACCCAACCGACACCGTGGCGGGCGGCCACCGGCCACAGCGAGGCCGATACGTCGTTGACCAGGGTCGCTCCCGCCGCCACCGCCGCCTCGGCCACCGGTTCCTTGACCGTGTCCACCGAGACCCGCACATGGGGGCTGAGGGCCTCCACGACCGGGACCACCCGGCGGAGCTCCTCCTCGACCGGAACCTCGACGGCGCCCGGTCGCGAGGACTCACCACCCACGTCGACGATGTCCGCGCCTTCGGCGATCATCTCGTGCCCCCGCCGGATGGCCGACTCCGTCTCGAACCAGGTGCCGCCGTCGGAGAACGAGTCCGGGGTGACATTGAGGATCCCCATGACCAGGGCGCGTCCCTCTGTGGAGGCTTCGGGCATCGGCCCCAGCGTAAACCAGGCCGGGAGGGACCGCGACCGGACCGTCGGGCGCGGCTCAGCGTCCTCGCACGAACTGCATGGCCTCGAACCGGGTCGACGTGTCGCTCCGGAACAGGCCGCGGACGGCCGACGTGATGGTCGAGGTACCGGACTTCTTGACACCGCGCATCGACATGCACAGGTGTTCCGCGTCGACCACAACCAGGACGCCCTTCGGGTCGAGGGCCTCCTCGATGGCATCGGCGATCTGGGAGGTCATGCGTTCCTGCACCTGGAGGCGCTTGGCGTAGCCGTCGACCAGCCGGGCGAGCTTGGACAGCCCGGTGATCCGGCCGTCGGAGCCCGGGATGTAGGCCACGTGGGCGCGGCCCATGAACGGGACCATGTGGTGCTCGCACAGCGACGCGAAGGGGATGTCCCGCACCATGACCATCTCGTCGTGGTTGGCGGCGAAGGTGATCTCGAGGTGGTCGGCCGGGTTCTCGTCGAAGCCCGTGAAGAGCTCCTCGTACATCCGCGCCACCCGACCGGGGGTCATCAGGAGGCCGTCACGCGTTGGGTCCTCGCCCACGGCGGCGAGGATCTCGAGCACGGCCGCCTCGATCCTCTTCGTGTCCACGCTCATCGTCCGGTCACCTCTCCACTCGCAGGCCGGCCCGCAGTCCGGCGCCGGTGCCCCGTTCTACCTGGTGGCGACGCCCGGCCGTGCCGGGGCCGCCGGGGCTGCCGGGGCTGCCGGGGCTGCACCTACGGTTTCGGTCCCCGGTAGTCGTGGATGGCGGGCAGGTTCCGGTAGCGCTCGGCCACGTCGAGGCCGTACCCGATCACGAAGTCGGCGGGGATGGTGAACCCGACGTAGCGCAGGTCGACGGCCGTCCGCTGCTGGCCCTCCTTGACCAGGAGGGCGCAGACCTCGAGGCTCGCCGGCTGTCGGGCGAGGAGATAGCGCTGGAGGTAGCTGAGGGTGAGGCCGCTGTCGACGATGTCCTCGACCACCAGGACGTGCCGGTCCACCAGGTCGACGTCGAGGTCCTTGACGATGCGGACCACGCCCGAGGTCCGGGTGGCGCTGCCGTAGGACGACACGGCCATGAAGTCGACCTCGGAGGGGAGGGCGATGGCCCGCGACAGGTCGCTCATGAACATGAAGGCGCCCTTCAGCACGCCGACGAGGAGCGGGGGGCGGCCGGCGTAGTCCTCCGTGATGGCGGCCCCGAGCTCGGCGATCCGACGCTGGAGGTCCGCCGCGGAGACGATCACGGCGCCGACCTCGGCGCCGTCCTCGAGGCGCGCGCCGTCGGTCGGGCGTTCGTCGCCGGGGCTGGTCACGTCACGACTGTACCGGAGCGTCGGCGGACCCCCCGGGCCCGGGCGCCGGGCGCCGGCTCAGCCGGCCGGCGGTCCGGGTGATCCGGACCCCGCCGGGGACCTGGGTGGCGCGCCGCTCCAGCCGGGCGACCTGGAGCACCCGGTCGACGGCGTCGGCCGGGGGCGGGTAGGGGCCCCCGGCCGCCAGCCACCGTCGCACCGCCCGCCGGGCCTGGGCGGGCGGTGCCGCGGCCAGGGCGGCGGCGTCGGTGGGGTCGAGCCGGTCGGCGACGGCGTCGAGCAGGTCGGCGTCGCCGGCGAGGAGGGCGGCCTGGCGGGCCAGCACGGGGACGACGTCGCGTCCGGCGATGTCGGCGCAGAGCGGGAGGAGTTCGGCCCGCACCCGGTTGCGGACGAACCTCGGATCCTCGTTGGACGGGTCGTGCACCGTCGCCAGCCCCAGCCGGGCGCAGAGCGCCACCGTCTCGCGGCGTCGCAGGGCCAGGAGCGGGTGGGACGGACCGGCACGCATGCCGGCGAGCCCGTGCACACCTGCGCCGCGCAGCAGGTTGCCCAGCACCGTCTCGGCCTGGTCGTCCATGGTGTGGCCGGTCGCCGCGCCGGGACCGAGGGCCCGGCGCCGGGCCTCCCGCGCCCGGGCCTCCAGGTTCGGTCCGTCGGGGACCTCGACCCGGACGGCACGGAACCGGGCCCCCAGGCGGGCCGCGGCGTCGGCGGCCACTTCGGCCTCGTCGGCGGACCCCGGGCGCAGGCCGTGGTCGACGTGCACCGCCGTCACCCGGCACCCGGCGGCGACCGCCAGGGCGATCAGCGCGGTCGAGTCCGGACCCCCGGACACGCCGCATACAAGCGGCCGGTCGGTCGGGGGGAACGTGCACCGGGCCAGCAGCGCTGCGGTCCCGGGGTCGTCGACCGGGCGACCGGTCGGCGCCCGCGTCCCCCGGCCGACGGGGGGAGCGGGGTCCCCGTGTCCGGCACCGGGATCGTCCACCGGGTCAGGGGACGAGGGTGGCGGCGGCACCGACCCGCGCGATCCACCCCGCCGGGTCGCGGATCTCCTCGAGCGTCGGAAGCCACTCGGGACCCCGCCAGGCGTTGTCCAACAGCTCGGGTCCGCCCGCACCCTCGACGGCGGCGATGAACCGCTCGCCCTCCTCGTACTGGCGGAGCTTCGCCTCGATGCCCATCAGCTGCTGGAGGATCCGGGACAGGCCGTGGGCCTGCCTGCGGCGCTGTCGCAGGACGGCGGCGAACCGGGCCGCGCTCGGGATGTCCGCGGCGCCGGCCCGGTCCATCGTCACGTCGCCGTGCCCCTCGAGCAGGCTCATCAGTGCCTGGATCCGGTGGAGGCCCTCGAGCTGTTCGGCCGTCGCCACGAGCCCGAGCGCGCCGTTGTCCTCGAGCGGATTGCGGCCGGCCCGGATCTGGTCGGACATCCTCCGCAGGGCCGAGGCCAGGTGGGCGGGATCGGGCTCGAGCGAGCCGAGGCCCTCGTCCACCAGCGACACGAAGTAGTCCCGCATCCACGGGATCGCCGTGAACTGGCAGCGGTGGGTGACTTCGTGGAGCGCCAGCCAGAGGCGGAACTCCCGGGGCTCGAACCCGTGCTGGCGCTCGAGGGCGACCACGTTCGGCCCCACGAAGTAGACGATGTCCTGCTCGTCGGCGGCCTCCTCGGTCAGCAGGAGGTCGTACTGCCCGAGCACACGGGTCGAGAGCCAGCCGAGGACCACACCCATCTGGGCACCGGTGGCGGCCCGGCCTGCGGTGGCGAGCGGCCCGGCCAGCCGGGCCAGGACGGCGTTCGACCCGGAGAGCCGCCCCGGGTCGAGCCGGTCGAGGTGGGGACCGAGGAGGCGCTGGAAGCTGGACACGTTGGCCGACACCCAACCGGCCCGGTCGGTCACCCGGGCCCGGGCCGGCCCGGCGGCGGAGCGCAGCCCGGTCGACGCGGCCACCAGCTCCTCGGCCCGGGCGGTCAGTTCGCCGAACTCGGCCTGGAGGAGGTCGGGGCGGTAGGGCGCGGGCACCCGGGTGCGACTGCCGATCCAACCCGCCACCCGCTCGGCCGTGTCCCAGCCCACGGCGCCCGGCCCTCGGCCACGGGCGTCCCGCGGGCCGTCGTCCGCGCCTTGTCCGACGTCGCTCGAGGTCACGGGCACCAGTGTAGGGAGGACCGGCCCGTTCGGTGGACCGGCCGGTGCGACGGCGTCAGTCGGCGGAGGCCGCGCTCTCCTCGCGCAGCGCGTCCGCGACCCGTGAGCGCAGCGCGTCCGGCACGCGGTCGTGGCACCTGCTGGCGACCAGCTTGCGCAGTTCGGCCTCGAACCCGTAGGCGCCGACGCACGGTCCGCACAGGTCCAGATGACGGGCGATCTCGATGCGCCGCTGCTCGGTCAGCTCACCGTCGAGATAGAAGTAGAGCTTCTCGATGGTCTCGTCACAGCCGACGAACCCGGCGGGCGGCTCGGGTGGGTCCGCACCGGCCGGGACGCCCGCTACGCCGTCTCCCTCTGCTGCCATCGTGCGTCTCCCCTACCTCGCCTCGTCGGAGGCTCCGACGAGGCCACGTGCTCTTCCCACATCCACCAACGCCTTCTGCAGGGCTTTTCTTCCTCGGTGGATCCTGCTCATGACGGTTCCGATCGGAACGTCGGTGATCTCCGCGATCTCCTTGTACGAGAACCCTTCGACGTCGGCCAGCAGGACGGCGATGCGGAACGCGTCGGGGAGGGACTCGATGGCGGCCTTCACGTCGGTGTCGGTGAACCGGTCGAGTGCCTCGTCCTCCGCACTGCGGCCGAGACCGGCGGAGGGGTCCCCGGCCAGATGGTGGTAGAGGTACAGGTCCTCGACGTCCTCGACGTCGGCGATCTCCGGTCGGCGCTTCCTTGCCCGGTACGTGTTGATGTAGGTGTTCGTCAGGATCCGGTAGAGCCAGGCCTTGAGGTTGGTTCCGCTCTGGAAGGACCCGAAGGCGCGGTAGGCCTTCAGGTACGTCTCCTGGACCAGGTCCTCGGCGTCGGACGGGTTGCGCGTCATGCGCAGCGCCGCCGTGTAGAGGGCCGACATGTACTCCATGGCGAGACGGGAGAACTCTGCCTGGTCGGCCATGGGGCCACCCTACACAGCACCCGACCGCCGCCGGACCGGACAGGGGCGCCGCTACCGGGCGGCGATGCCGACGACCGGCTGACCCGTGGCCGTGGCGGCCGACCCGAGGTAGGGGGCGTCGCCGAAGGCGAAGATGCCGCCGTCGGAGGCGACCAGCCAGTAGCCGCGGCCGTCGGGGGTGGCGGCCATGCCCACCATGGGCCGGTTGAGCGTGAGGGCCCCGGTCGAGCCGAGGTAGGGGGCGTCGCCGAAGGCGAAGATGCCGCCGTCGGAGGCGACCAGCCAGTAGCCGCGGCCGTCGGGGGTGGCGGCCATGCCCACCATGGGCCGGTTGAGCGTGAGGGCCCCGGTCGAGCCGAGGTAGGGGGCGTCGCCCGTGGCGAAGATGCCGCCGTCCGCTCCCACGAGCCAGTAGCCGGCTCCGTCGGCCGTCGAGGCCATGCCGACGATGGGGGCGTTGAGGCCCAGCGCGCCCGTCGAGCCGAAGAAACCGGCATCGCCGAAGTTGAAGATGCCGCCGTCCGAGCCGACGAGCCAGTAGCCGCGCCGGTCGGGGGTGTCGGCCATGCCGACGATCGGCCGGTTGAGCGAGTGGGCGCCGTCGGGACCGTACGACGGATCGCCGCCGAACGCCGACACCTGGGCGGCGGACGTCACCATCCGGTAGCCGTCGCCCGGGCCGGGTGCCGGCGACCCGGAGGTCGGTGGGGCGGTGCCGCCGGGGGGTGGTGTCGTCGACGTCCCCCCTGCCGTTCCGCCCCCCGGGTCCGACCAGGCCAGGGTGGGCAGGCCGCTCCCGTCGACGACGGCCGGCCCGCCCGAGCCGGCGTAAGCCTCGAGGGCGTGGACGAACGCCGCGGCGCTCTGGGTCGCCGGCCAGAAGGGGGGGATGCCCCCGCCGTAGTACCCGCCGTAGTCGAGTTCGGTGACCGAGATCCGCACGGCGCTCACGGACACCGGGTCGAAGGCGAACTGGAGTTGGTGATCGCGGAACTGCCCCCGTTCGTCGGCCAGCGTCACCCACCCCGTGCCCGGCTCGTCGGCCGAGACGGTGTAGTTGCGCAGTCCCGGGGCGGTCGAGCCGACCGACTGCGTGTCGACCACGACCCGGTCGATCGTCGAGGGCGCGGCCAGGGTCACCGTGAGTGAGGGCGTGCTGTCCCCGGGGCCCGAGGTCCAGCCCTGGCCGTAGCCGGCGGGGAGGCCGGCGATGGCGGCCGAGGCGTTGCCGCTCGAGGCGTCGGCCGTCGCGCCGGCGGCGGCCGACGCCAGGTCGGTGCCGTAGCCCTCGGTGGGCCCGACCGTCAGGGTGTCGCCGGCGGGGTAGGTAAGGAAGGTCACCTGGCCCGACAGCGGGAGGCCGTAGGCGGTCCCCGACACCGCCTGGGCGGTCGTGACCCCCCCGTACTCGGTGGTCGCGGTGACCGGCACGGCGGCGCCCGACGGATCGGTGAGCGTCAGCGATGCCGTGACCGGCAGCCCGTCGGTCCACACCGCGCTGACGTCGGTCGTGCCCCCCGGCGTCGTGCCGAAGTCGGCCCGGTAGGCCTGGGGGATCCCGATGGACGGCATCGACAGGTAGGGACGGCCGGCCAGCAGCCCCGAGGTGGTCATCGTGGCCAGCGCCGCCGGCTTCACGTAGTCGACCGACTGGCCGGCCTGCACCAGCGAGAACGAGACCCCGTTGTTGCCCCAGCTGCCCTCGTCGTAGAAGTAGTTCTGGACGGGGACGCCCAGGGCCTTCTGCCAGATCATCGACCGGGTGACGTCGTCAGCCTGGCCGAGGAAGTTGTAGTCGCCGTCGCTCCACCAGCCGACCTCGGTGAACCACAGCGGCTTGCCGCCGAGGAGGGCCTGGAGCTGGCGGACCTGGGCCGGGATCCCGTCCTCCTCGTAGGCGTCGTTCGAGCCGGTGTAAGGATGGATGGAGGCGACGTCCATGTCGGCCAGGCCGCCGGCGGCGATGAGCTGCTGCCACCACCCGACGGAGGGTTCGAGGGTCGAGCCGCCCAAGACGGTGGAGGACGATCCGGGCAGCACGGACTTGACCGCCGCGTAGAACGGGGCGAGCACCTTGGCGGTGTAGGTCCCGGCATTGCCCCAGCCGGTGTTGTTCGCCTCGTTCCAGGGCTCCCAGGTGGTCACGGGGGCGCAGGCCGTGCACCCGGCGGGCACGGTGGCGTAGTGCGCCACGAGGGCGGCGACGTCGGCCTGCCACAGGCCGCTGTTCACCAGTGCCGTCGGGACCGGCTCACCACCGCTGACCTGCATCCAGTACGTCAGGTGGTCCTGGTTGGCCAGGTAGGCGGCCTTGTAGGGGTCGGTGCTGGCCGAAGCGAAGGTGAGCGCCGTCGGGCCGCAGGTCGCCGCCGTGGGAGCCGACGCGTTGCAGCCGGGGAGGAGGGACGCCCAGTCCACCATGGTGCCGTTGCGCAGCGAGTCCAGCCCGAGCTGGGCGTTGAGGGCGACGCCCCGGGGATCGGTCGGGCCGCCCGAGCCGATCCCGGCGGGCAGTGCGGCGAAGTCCAGCCGGTCACCGGGGGCGCCCACCGTGTAGGGCATGCAGGTGGTGCCGAGGGCGGTGGGCGGGCTGGTCGAGGTGTCGTACAGGGTGGCCCGCACCTGGTAGGGCCCGGGGAGGGTGTCGGCGACCGGGAGGGTCAGGGGCAGCGACGCCAGCCCCGCAGCGGTCGTCGGCAACGGGAGTTCCGTCGGAGCCGGGACGGTCCCCGCGGTGAGTGACGCCGTGTCCTCCACCGAGTAGGACAGGCGCAGGTGCGGGGCGGAAGGAGCCCACCACGGGTCGAACGTGGCCACGACGGCCGGGGTCGCGCCGGGGGCGAAGTAGTTCCCGGTCGCCGCCGTCGCCAGCCCGGCGCCCCAGCCGAGGCTGTTCAGGGGGGCCTGGGCCGACGACAGGTAGGCCTGGAGGGTGGACAGCGGGACCGAGGAGATCGCGTCGGCCCCGTTGTTGAAGGTCGGTCCCGACTGGAAGTAGAGGGTCGATCCCACCAGGGAGGCACTCCCGCCCCCGATGGCGAGCGCGGAGCCGAGGGAGGTGCTCCCCCGCAGGAACCCCTCGGGGCTGGTGGCCTCGATGGTGTGGTCGGGGTCCACGGTGTAGATGGTCCCGTCCGGGCCCTGCAGCGCCTGGCCCGGGTAGGAGAACTGTGTGCCCGACCCGGTGTGGACGCCGTTGCCCTCGATGTGCGACGAGCCGAAGGTGGAGAGGACCCGTCCCGACGGCGAGACGGTCTCCACGTAGCCGTTGGCCGAGTACAGCAGGTTCCCGTCGGCCTCCGGGGTGACGAAGCCGTTGTCCACCAGGGGGAAGGAACCGGTGACCGACCCGGTCGCCTGGTCCAGGACGAGGCTTCCCGCCGTGTCCTGCACCAGGCTCACCACGACCTGGAACGAGGCGCCCGCTCCCACCGAGAACAGACCGGTCGGGTTGCCGCCACGCGGGTCCACCGACCAGAGCAGGGCGCCCGACGGCGAGAACTTGTCGACCAGCTGGCCGTAGTACGAGGCGAGGTAGATGTTGCCCGACGGGTCCACCACCGGCGCGGACACCGAGTTGCCGGTGAAGTGGGAGGGCAGGGCGAACGAGCCCTGCTGGGCACCCGCGAGCGAGTAGGTGACCAGGCGGGTCCCCGTGTTCACGTACAGCGCGGCGGTGGTCGCCGCGAAGTTCACGACGCCGCCCGGCGGCGTCACCACCGTGTTCGTGGGACGGGCCGGGAGGCTCGTCGCCGGGCCGAGCACCGCGGCCGGGGACGTGGTCCGGCAGACCGGGGTGATCTCGGCTGCGGTCGGAGCGGCCGGGCTCCCCGGGATCTGGGGAGCGGTCGACGTGACGCTCGGACCCGGCCACGTGACCGCCGTCAGGGTCCCGAGGGCGGCCAGTACGACGACGCCGGCGGCCACGAGGGGCTTGGCGGGTGCTGCGGGTCCCGGGACCCTCTGGAGTCGCGTGCGGTCGCCCATCGCGCCACCATCATGGCCCGCCCGACCGTCCCCGTGGGGCACCCCCCGGGGACCAGGGGCGATGCCCGCCGGGCCGTGCAGGCGGGCGCCGTGCGGGATTCAGACGGCGACGACGACCTTGCCCGTGTTGCCCCCGCTGAAGAGCAGGTCGAGCGCCTCACCGGCATGCTCGAGGCCCTCGACCACGTGCTCGCGGTGTCGGATCCGACCCTCCATCACCCAACCGGCCATCTCCAGCTGGGCGGCGGGGAACCGGTCCAGGTAGTCGAGGATGAGGAAGCCCTCCATGCGGGAGCGCTTCACGATCAGCTGCAGGTAGTTCCTCGGTCCCACGGGGCGGTCCTCGTTGTACTGGGAGATCGCCCCGCACAGCACGACCCGGGCGTGCATGGCCAGGTTGGCCAGGCACGCGTCGAGGATCCCGCCGCCGACGTTGTCGAAGTAGACGTCGATGCCCCGGGGGCAGGTGGCCCGGATCCGGGCGGCGACGTCCTCGTCGCGGTAGTTGATGGCGTGGTCGAAGCCGAGCTCGTCGACGAGCCACGCGCACTTGTCGGGGGAACCGGCGATCCCCACGACGGTGCCGGCACCCTCGATCCGGGCGAGCTGCCCCACGACCGAGCCGGTGGCCCCCGCCGCCCCGGACACCACCACCGTGTCCCCGGGCTGGGGACGGCCGATGTCCTTCAGCCCGAAGTAGGCCGTCATCCCGGTGACGCCGAGCACGCCGAGCACGACGGCCGGGTCGACGCCCGGGGGCACCACCGTCATCGAGCCGTCGGCACCGTCGGCCAGTGCGTACTCCTGCCACCCCAGCATGCCGAAGACCGCCGATCCGACCGGCAGCGAGTCCGTGCGGCTGGCCACGACCTCGCCGATGGCGCCGCTGCGGACCACGTCGCCGATGCCGATCGGGGGAAGGTACCCGGGTGCGTCGTCCATCCACGTCCGAATGGTGGGGTCGATCGACAGGTACTGCACCTTGACGAGCGCCTGGCCCTCGCCGGGTTCGGGCACCACGGCCGAATCGTCGATACGGAGTGTGGAGGCGTCGATCCGCCCGCTCGGGCGGGTGGCGAGCAGGATGCGGCGGAACGTGTCGGTCACCGGGCCAGTCAAGCAGAGCCACGCGGGGTCTGGAGCCTGGGAGGAGAATCGAACTCCTGACCTACGCATTACGAGTGCGAAGAAGGGCCGGAAATGAGGACGTGCGACCGGAGTAGGTCGACCGTTTCCACGGGTCAGAAGGTTTGAGGCGGAAGTACCCGGAAGGGGCCGGATCCCGAGTTGCCGGGTGAGGAGCTGGTTGGACGTTGGGCTGCTGTCGGGTCTAGGGCACGATCGGGCCGACACGCAGGCCGATGTACCCGGGGCTGCCGCAGCGGGTCGCCGGCTGGGAGACGAACAGGGCAGCTGGGCGCCCGGGAGGGTAGAGGCGGAGTCCCGCCACCGGGGTCGGACTACAGGATGCAGGAGGACCGAACGGTGCGAACTGCTGCACGACGACCTGCGCGACGCCCCTGGGCGAGAGCGTGACCGTCGGGACCGCTGGTGAAACCATGTGCAGGGCTGTCGCTCCGACTTGGCGACCGGTGACGCTCGAGGCGTAGGCGACCTGTGGATAGCCTTGAAGGGAGCAGGTCGTGGTGCTCCGATTGAGGAGCAGGACCACGGTCCAGATGCTCCCGGCTGCGCCGAACCCGGGACCGAGGGATCCGGTCAACTGACTGGCCAGACACGGCATGGTGGAACCTGGTGACATGATCACCGCACCTTGGGCCGGAGCCGATCCGAAGTTGTCCACCGAGCCCTGCTCGGTGACGAGCCGGTATCCTGCGCCAGAGGGGATTCCGGCCATCCCTACCGCTGGGGAAGTCAGTCCACCCACCACGGAGCCAAAGAACCGGGCGTTGCCGAAGCTGAACACGCCGCCGTCGGCTGCCACCAACCAGTAGCCGAGGCCGTCGGGGGTGGCCGCCATCCCCACCACCGGCAGGTTGAGGGTGGTTCCACCCGTCGAGCCCAAGAACCGGGCGTCGCCAAAGCCGAACACGCCGCCGTCGGCTGCCACCAACCAGTAGCCGAGGCCGTCGGGGGTGGCCGCCATCCCCACCACCGGCTGGTTGAGGGTGGTTCCACCCGTCGAGCCGAAGAACCGGGCGTCGCCGAAGCTGAACACGCCGCCGTCGGCTGCCACCAACCAGTAGCCGAGGCCGTCGGGGGTGGCCGCCATCCCCACCACCGGCTGATTGAGGGCGGCTCCACCCGTCGAGCCGGAGAACCGGGCGTCGCCGAAGCTGAACACGCCGCCGTCGGCTGCCACCAACCAGTAGCCGAGTCCGTCGGGGGTGGCCGCCATCCCCACCACCGGCTGGTTGAGGGTGAGCCCAGCGGTCGAGCCGAGGCAGGGAGCCGAACCGAGTGTCCCGACCTGCCCTTGCTCGTCGGTCTCCCAATATCCGTCGACCCCATGCGACGCCATGGCCACCACTGGAGAGTCAAACCTCAGGGAGCAGGAGTTCACCGCAGCAACGGGAGCCCCCCCAGCGGAGCCAGAGGAGAGTCCGAACACGGCGAAGGAGGAGAGGAGAAGGGTCACCGCGCAACCTGCGACCAAGGAGCAGTGGGCCAGTGTCTGCTCGCTCCACCGCCTACTGGGCCCGTCTAACTCGCCAGACATCGGCCGACGGCTCATCCGCTGATCAGGTCCAGGTTTGGCAACCCCAAGGCACAACCGGGACCTCGCATCTCGGCGTCGGGACTCCTACTCGAAGGAACCCCAGCGTCGCACGGCAACCCTTGGGAAGCCTCGAACTCTGATGGCGCGGCACCATCGGTGACCTGCGCCTCACCTCTGTGTCCCATCGGGGCCACCAATCTTCCTCCGAGAACAGCGGAGCTGCAACTGAAGCCTCGCTGACTAGGCCAAGTTCTACCACCCTGCGCTGCCTCGTTTGCGTCAGCAACCTCTCGAACATGGTGGCCTCCGAAGCCCCGGTGCGATATCCGGGACCTCGGACCGAACATGCGGTCCACCAACTCGAACCGGCCAAGCATCGCCGCCTCCGGCAGGTGGAGCCACCAGCCTCACCGGTTGTCTCGACGGACTGGTTCACGTCGATGTTGCTCCGGTCGATCCGCGGTCGGCCGGCTTCGAGGGAACAGCGAGGCGGGAGGCGATCGCTCGATGCGTGACCTTCCGATAGAGGGCTTCCATGGCGAACGATCCGCCGACGAGCCCACCAACGATGACCACACCCCAGAGGTTGCGGGTCCGCTCCTCCAGGATCAGGGCAACGAGCGAGGCGGCGCATGCCACAGCTGCGACCACAGCCAAGGCGCGCTGTGTCCTGCGTTCGGCCAGGCGAGCAGCTGCAATGTTCACCGCGGCGAAGATGACCAGGAACGCTGCACTGCCGGTGAGGGCGATGCTGTTGAGGTTGAAGGCATTGGCGACAACGAGGGTGAGTCCGGTGGTGACCAGCAGACCCTCGACGGGTCGGTCCCAGACCTTCTTGTCGAACGCCTCTGGAAGCTCACCGGAACGGGCGATCGTCCACGACAGTCGGGCGGAGCCATAGAGGGTGGCGTTGATGGCTGACGTCGTCGAGAGCAGAGCGGCGACCGCCACAAGTACGAATCCGACCTGACCGAGGCCCGGACGGGCTGCCACCGCCAGGACGTAGGAGCTTGCGCCACGCACCTGAGTGATGGTGAGGGTTCCCACGGTCACGATGGAAACCAGCACGTACAAGACGATCGTGGACCCGACGGAGAGGTAGAGCGCCAGTGGGAGCGTGCGGCGGGGATTGCGCACGTCCTCGGCGGCGTTGGAGATGAGCTCGAAACCCTCGTAGGCGACGAAGATCACCATGCCTCCTCCGACGATGGCGAGAGGATCCGGCCACGCACGCGGGGACAGGTGGGACGGGTGAACACCGTGAAAGGCCGCGGCCACCACGAGGAGCAGGATGGCCACCTTGGCCGCGACGATCCATTCCTCGGCGCGACCCACGACGGAGGCCCGGGCGACGTTGAGGACGGCGATCACGATGATGACGCCGCTGAGGAGGAGATGGTCGACCACGGCCGACGGGCGTCCCGGGAGGAGACTGTCCGCATATCCGGCAAAGGCGGCGGCGTACAGCGAGATCATCACGACGTAGCTGAGCCACAACAGGACGTTGAGTCCGCCGACGAAGACACCCGACCCGAATGTCTCGTTGAGAAAGGTGACCGTCCCGCCGCGGCTCGGGTAGGCGACCGAAAGCCGGGCATAGGAAGTGGCGGTGAGGAGGGCCACGCCGCCAGCGATGAGAAACGCGATCGGAGCGGCGCCTCGCGCCAATTCGATGGACAATCCGAGGACAGCAAAGATGCCACCACCGACCATCCCGCCGATCCCGATCGCCACCGTGCTCGCCAAGCCAAGGGTCCGCCGTGGCCGATCGACTGGCCCTGTAGAGGTCGTAGCTTTCGGTGCCACGGGAACCTGCTTCGGTTGGTGAACGCGCTCGGATCTCGTCGACGAAATGCGAGCGCAGGCGGCACGGGAGAACTTAGCTGTTGCCGGCGTCTGGTCCGTGCGGAGCTACGGGAACCGCCGATTCCGCCTGGCCGACTGGCCGACTGGCCGACTGGCCGACTGGCCGACTGGCCGACTGGCCGACTGGCCGACTGGCCGACTGGCCGACTGGCCGACTGGCACTCGACAGATGGAACACCCATCGAAGCAATCACGACGCTCACATGATCGACAAGTGGGACCTGCGCATCCTCGTGTCCGCCGCGTTCGAGAGAACCATGGCCCGCAGATGAAACACCCGATGCCCGTACGGCCATCGGAGCAGTGACGCGAACTCAGCCCGAGATCACCTCGGCGCGGGCCAGCGCCGCAGCTCCGATGACGCCGGCATCATCACCGAGCGCGGACACCGCGAAGGACAGGTCGGGATTCGGGTGCAGCATCCACGGACGCGACGCCTCGGAGATCCGGTCGGCGAGGTCCTGCCCCAACTTCTCGGCCATCCCGCCGCCGACCACCACGAGCGAGACGTCGAGGAGGTTCACCACCGATCCCACCCCGACGGCGATGGCATCGATGGCGGCGTCGAACAGTTGGGTGGCCAGTTCGTCTTCCTCGTCGAGGGCACGGGCCCAGACCTTCGAGGTCGGCCTCGACTTCCCTTCGTCCCGCTGAATGTCGAAGAGATCGGTCGAACGGCCAGCTTCGACCATCGCGAGCGCGGCCCCCGCCATCATCCGTCTCCCCGCATAGGCCTCGACGCAGCCACGTCGGCCACACGAGCACAAGGCGCCACCGGCATGGACGATCACGTGGCCGATCTCGCCGGCGGAGCCGAACGATCCGTCGTACGGACGACCGTGCAAGATCAGCCCCCCACCGATCCCGGTACCGAGCCACACGCCGAGCACGTCGTCATGGCCACGGGCCGCGCCGGCCACCCATTCGCCGAGCACGCCTACGTTGGCGTCGTTCCCCAACACGATCGGCACCCCCAGTGCCTCGCCGATCGGCGTTCGGATGTCGGCCGGTCCATCCCACCCGGCGAGATTCGGCACCTGGACCACCTCGCCGCCGTGCACCGCACCGGGAATACCGATCCCGACTGCCCCGATCTCAACGGCATCCCCGCCGGCCCCGGCGATTGCATCGAGGACCGCCTCGATGACTGAGCCTGGATCCACCGAAATGGTCCGGTGAATCGTCTGGAGCGACAGATTGGGCTGGCGGTTTGCGCCACCGCGTCCGTTTGGTGACCACAGAACGAATCTGGGCGTGA
>Ga0307372_10001065_pt1 | contig 47869 bp, 48 predicted proteins | sample OX1MG_FD_202533 | JGI IMG/M metagenome (GOLD analysis project Ga0307372, IMG submission 202533) | Soil microbial communities from Risofladan, Vaasa, Finland - OX-1 | ecosystem: Environmental > Terrestrial > Soil > Coastal area > Acid sulfate soil | place: Finland: Risofladan, Vaasa | collected...
GACTCAAGTTGAAGAAAGCAGTTGTGGAAGGGAATTCGCTAATCCAATGACGGGCAAAGGTTTGAAGTGGCGCGCCCGGAGGGACTCGAACCCCCGACCCTCTGCTTAGAAGCCGCTCGACCTACTTTGCCAAATCTTGCCAGAGGAGTGGCTAATCGAGCGAATTCAGCAAGTTGGGGCAACTCCACGCAGACTACTTTCTCCTTCGTTTTCCCCGATTCTCTTACCTTTTGCCGCTGTTTTCCGCAACTTGCGTTACGTTTTCGTGACAGTGCACCTTCCGTCCGCTATAAGCGCGGCTCTTACGAGTTGATATGCGGCCTCCACATGAGATCATCGAGGCATTCACGCCGGAGATATCTTAGCGGGGGTAGGTGGTATCAAGCCTTGCGCGGCGGGGACTTCTTCGGAACGAGGGGAAATAAGCCATAACGTCCTTCATTGGGATTTCCTGTGAAGGTCTCGTGGTTGATGGTCTTGAGGATATCAGGGGGTGGTTCGGTGTTTTCGACGATAAATAGTTGTTCTTGGCCGATGAATTCGAGGAGATGTTCATAGAAACGCTCTTTTAGATCAGTGCCTGCGATATTTTCATCATCACCCTGCGGTTCTTTATAGGCGAGCAAAGGTGAATCGAGAATGACGAAGCCGGGATGCGGCATCTCGTTCTGACGGCAGTAATTCATAAGGCCGATAGTGAAAGCGGAATGAGTTATGGCGCACAGGCCGCGACCACGACTCCCGCGCGGCTTGCCGCCGATAACAAGATCACGTTTCCCCTCGTCGAAATACGTGTTCGTGGCATTGGGAAAGTGCCATGCCTGCAGGATCGACTGAACGACGCCAGAAAACTCATCCAGCGTCGATTTGGGCAGATATTGTGCGACGGCAGACTGTTCTTCGCTGACTTCTTTGACGGCCTTTTGCGATCCGTTGCTCGAGATTTTTTCTTTCGTCTCCGTGACACGCTTATAGAGGGAGATTGCAGTTTGAACCGAGGAGCGCTTCTCGATCAGGTCGGAATACGTCTTTCGCGCCTGACTGAATTCAGGCGATAGCGCTGCGTCAATGGCTTTTTGCAGCTGCTGAAGGTCTTCGTCAAGCGTGCCGCGTTCGACGACGATGGATGCGTGTTCCTTGGAAAGAACCGAAACCGTGTCGTGCAGCTCTTTTTGCAGCAATTGAATCTTGGCAATTTCAGCTGCGGCAGCCGTCGTAACGGCAGCGACGTTGCCATCACATTCGGTATCGGTTTTCTGATGCTCGGAAGTTGCGCCACAGAGAGGGCATTTATTGGTGGTGAGCAGAATGAAGTATTGACCTGATTCCTCAATGGCCATCAGTCGTTTCAGGTCAGTGGTGTACTGCTCATCGAGCAGCTTGAATCGCGCCCGCAATTCACCGATTTCGTTGGCGCGCGCATTGAGCGAGCTGTAGCGGGCAAAGACTTCTTTGCGGGCATTTGTTGTCTCCGATAGATGGCTTTCCATCGCGCTCAATGACTTTTCGACGTCCTCAAGCTGTTCCCGAATTTTCTTGTCTGCCGTATCGAGTTCTTCTGGTTCGTCTGTCATTTTGGCGAGTTCAGTTTCGTAATAAGCGAGCATTTGCTTGAGGACTTCCGGCTCGACGGAGGCAGGGCCGATCTTGGCCGACTTCGGTGCCTCTATAACGGTGGAGTCATCGACGCCCGTGAGGAGCAGCTTGAAAACGCCATATTCCCGGGTCCTATCAATGAACTGCCCTGCCTCAAGGGGAGAGGTCGCCTTGCTGATGTCTTGCGCTGTTATGACGCAGAGGTGCGCAAGCGCTCTGAAACCGAGATTGCGCAGCTCACCCGTTTCCTTGCTGTAGAGAATCTTCTTCTGGTCGAGGTTTATCTGCTGCAAGAGCCAGCGTGAGAGGTTCATAGGCTTGGCTGACGAGTGGGTGGCGGCGAGCTTAACGGCATCCTTGGGTTTCGGCTTGACACCATTCATGAGGCCGTCGAAGCGCATGAAATTCCCGCCCTGAATGCTTCGAACCAGCGTGTAGTCTTTCGCGCCAGGAGTCGTCAATCCGAGTTCAACGGTTTCATAGCCCTGGCGTTCGGGAATATCTTTGAGCGGATCGCCGGCACCGAGCATGAAATCAATCGCTTCGACAAGAAAGGTCTTTCCCGTGTCGGATGCGCCCCATAGCACGTTCAGGCCCGGCGCGAATGTGAATTCGGCGTCAGGCTTTTTCGTCCCTCTAAAGCGTATGAACCGCAGCGAAATGCCGCTAAAACTCACGGCGCTGTACCCGGCCTTTCATATAGCTGAAATTCTCTCGTCCATTGGTCGTAGATCGTAGACAAAGCTTTCCTGATGTCGCTGTTCGACATTTGACCGAAGGTCGAGATGACCCATGCCGCTCGTTGTTTCAGGTCATTGAGATAGTCCGCGGAGAGCGCATCCAGAAAAGGCCCCGCCGCATCGTCGGCCTGATAGCTGAGGCCCGAATCCGATGCGATTCGTTCAATCAGTCCCCGGCTCATCATTAACAATAGCCCCCGCTCGATCCGCTGACGACGCACGAGAAGCTCTCCCGAGCGAAGCGGAAGAGCCGGGTGCAGGCTCGGCGGGCCGCCGACGTCGCCGGAGTGGACCATGAGGTAGTCGAATTCAAGGATGCGCTGCAAATCGAGCTTCTCCGGGTAGGATTCCGCGAGAAGAATGAGCGCGCGCATGCCTGTTTCGAGCGGGCTGTTGAACGGAGTAAGCGGTGCGGCGGCTTGGGACATCATTTTACCCAGATAAAGCGATTAGCGTTGGCTAGATGATGACATATGCCATGTTTGTCCTGAATCTGTACCCGCACGCAAAGAACATTGCAGTTGGGGCTGAGATTCCCGGCCTGCGTAACAGTTGACCGAACACGCTCTAGCGCATCGGGATATTTCATTCCGTATGTATCGACGGTGCCGTGAAAAATCTCTTCGCTTACAGCATCAAACATACCAGCATCGAAGCTGTCGCGCGCAAAATTGCGAAGTGACTCGGCATGATAAAACACTTCGCGCGCGCGATTGAAGTGTTGCTCGATTTCGGGCCAGTTGGCGAGTTCCTTAACATCCGTAACGGGAACCTTCAAATGATCGGTATATGCCTGAAGCAGTTGCTGCACGTAGCGGCTCTCGGTTGCCTGCACGGCAGCGGGCGGAAGAGCAGGCTTGGGCCGCGCCGGAATGTTCGCGGCGCCAAAACGCCGGATATAGTACGGTGTCTTGGAATGAACGGCAATCATCTCAACGACGGACAGTGGCTTGAAAATCGTGAAGTCGAATGCATCCAGATAAGCCTTTAGCGCTCCCTCAAGTTTGATTTCGCCTGTATCGGTGATTTGCTCTCTGCAATGCTTATCCCAATATGCAATGAGCTGGGATTTCAGTTCAGCCGAATTCGTGAGAAGTTTTTTGAGCTTAAGTCCGATGTCCTTGGAACCGGCAAAATAGTAGTTTTGCGGTGGGTTAAATTCTCCGCGAAATGTATAGTAGATCAGCTTGCCAATCTCGACCCACACATCCGATGGAATCAGCGCGTCACCATAGCGCTTGCATTGGTAATTGTCCCAAGGCCCATCGAAATATTTGTCTGAACTGAATCCGACGACATCACGCCCCATGTCGCCGGAACCTGTAAAGCGGATGGTCTTTTTGTAAGCCGGAGTGACAGAGCCAACATATTCTTCGGTGAATCCTTCCCAATCGTCGGGAGAAAATATCTCGACAAGCTTGATGGCTGGGAAGTTCGTCCCCGATCCGATTTGGGTTGGAGTTCCACCGCCAAGTTTCAGGGGTCTGCTGTTTGCGGTAATGTTGGGCTTCATCAAAACCGTATCTAGCGCGGGCCGGAGCAAAGATGTTCCGCGCTAGTTAACTGAGAATATTTTAATCCAGCATGATCCGCGGTTTTCTGCAAACGACGTATCGTTGTGATGACTGGCAGCTTACACTATTACTATCCGGCTGTCGACATAGACGATCTTCGGTTTGGGCTTGTCGGCGAAGGCTTCTTTTCAATGCGCGGGTCACTCTGTCAAAGATTTGGAAATACCGTTCTTCTCAAAGTCGGCGACGAAATCTCGACGGACACAATCCTCCCCGCCGGCGCCAGTAACCTTCCCAAGATCAATCAATTCGTCCATTGATCCTGTCAATCAGCGTAGGCAGAGCTCCTGCTCACAAAGCAGACGCGGTGCTCATTATGAGCGTCTGTTTCTTGCGCAAACACTGTTAGATTGATGCTCAACAGGAAAAATCTGCGCAATGTGATTGCTGAGCCATCCGTGATCCATGTACTGGAGCTGGGGGAGATAATTGCCACAGAGTGTCGAAAATTCATAATTGGTGTTTTGGTGGATACTAGACGACCCTTTTGCGTTCAGCGGCATATCGCTATCCTAAAACCACCGAGAGATGTTGATATCAAGTTCCTGCGTCTTCTACTTGCATCAACACTGGTCTATTTGCAGGCGACCAAAAGCGCGACCGGAGCTGCTCAGCCAACGGTGGCGCTAAAACCACTTCGGAATTTCTTGGTGCCGTTGCCGCCCCTAGCCGAACAACGCCGCATTGTCTCCAAAGTGGATGAGCTGATGAAGATATGTGACCTCCTAGAGGCCGAACTCTCTACCGCGCAAAACGAGAAGCGGCGCCTCCTCGAATCGGTCCTACACGATGCCCTCAACGAGAGCCATGCTCACATATGTGAAAGGACCGCCGTTAAGGCTTGAACATCGCTCACGAACCCTAAATGGCGGGCGTAGACGGCATCAAGTTTTCTCACGACAGCGGAAAATAGTCGCCCAGCACCTCGCGCCAGATGCGCAAAGCCTCTCCTTGTCGGCCGGTTTCTTCAGCCCGCATGGCCAGTGCAGCCTTCCGCTGCGCTTCTTGCAATGCTTTGCGCGCGTTAGTTACCAACTCCCCGGTCATCTGGTCTGAGACAGGCGGACCAAGACCGGCGGGATCGGGCCAGGACACACCCACATTCGCTTCCATCGCGGCGAACAGATTCCGCACTTCGTTAGGGTAGGTCGAGAACGGAGCTTCTACAAGCCCCTCTGCCATCACTTCAACTAGGAAAGAGGGTTTGATCGGCTTGCCGTTCGCACGGTTCCAGCCCTTTGCCATCTTGACGAGCGGCACCCAGGACCCGTCGAGCTCGTCATTTTTCGCGGTCGCCTGCTCCATGTGCTTTTTCGGATTCGTCTTAATCCATTTGCCGGTCACTTTGTCTGGGATCTCGTACACATCTTTTCCCGCTTCAAAAGCGGGCACGGCGTCAATGCTGAGCACCTTACCCTCGTACTCATCGGGATAGTAGTTTTTCTCGAAGATCACCGTGACAGCGCGGCGGCAGATTTTGGTTTGATCCTGTTCGCTGAAAGTCTTCTTAAGACACTTCTCAAAGGCCTGGAGCATTTCTATGGGCAGCTTCTCCCGACGCCATTTCTCCTTCTCTCCGAGCACGAACATCACGTCAACGTCCTTCAGAGGTTTGGTCTTTGTGTGTCGCCTGTAAGAGCCGGAAAGGAAATCCGTCTTCACATCAAAGCCGCCACGAATGCAATCACGTACGTCGGTCTGCCGTTTGGACGCGCCCTTGCTTTCCGTGTCCCCCAGTTCCAGCTTTTTCCGAAATTTATCAAAAGCCTCTGCGGTGCTCAGCATTGTGTTTACCTCCAGTACGTCGCTCCGGCCGTCATGTGGCCGGTTGCGATAACGGTGCCTGCCTGGCGGGCGGACATCTGCCCTGTAGAGAGGAAGGAACAGCTCGTGAAGCCGGAGACTGGCGGCGCGCCATCATCCGTGCACAAAAGTATCCGGTACGTGCAGTCCGTCGTCGGCCGTTTCGCCTTTGCAATGAGTTGGCGAAGATAATTTTTCTCGAGCCACATGTCGTCATCTACGCCGGAGCCGGTGTAGCCGATGGGAAATTCCCAGCGCGCCGAGACTTCCGAGGCGCGTGGCTTGAAAAACTCGACGACAATGTTGTTCAGGTGCCGCGAGTGCAGCCAAGTCTGGATGCCGCGCTCTATCGTGTCCCAGTCCTGCATCAATTTTTCCGGGCTGATCCCGTTCTCGCGAATGACCTCGCGCAGCGTGTTGCGCATGTTGTCACTGAGAAACACAATGCTGTGCGCTTGGCTAAAGACTTGGGCATAGGTTTGAGAGCTCATCTGCGTTGCTATCCTTTCAGGTTCCAATCCACCACGATGCTGCTCTCAGCCTTGGCGACGGAGGTTTTCTCTTCGTCTTCCGCCCTGTCTGCTTCAGCGACATCGAATACCTTGATGCGCGGGCTCCCCGCGAACGCCTTCCGCACCCACTCAATATTTTCTTCATCGCACGGGACGTGCATTGTCCAGTCGCCCGCAGTGGGATTCCACGTGAGGGAGTCCACTTTCCCGCCTTCCTCCAAAGCCTTCATGCCGTACCGGCAATAGATGCGCAGCTGAGCGCCGACGCCTTCGAGCATGACTGCGCGGCTTGCCGGATGCTCATCGGTGATGATGGAGCCCATAACTCCCGCAGCGTTCCTGAGCTGTTGGGCATCTTTCGAGCCCGAGCCAGTCACCAGGTCGATAATGCTCTGCCACGTCTCGGAGGCGGAGCGGAGCGGGATTGAACTGATGTCGCGCCTCACCCTCATTGCGCCATCTCTTTCTGGGTTTTCAGAGATTGCTTGAAGGCAGCCTCGACCTTGGCCCTGGTGAGTTTGTTGGGGTCCTTCGCCGTTTCAACGTCCGACCCAATCGCCACAAAGATTTCCTTGCGGATGCGGCGACCATCGAGCCCTTCTGCGGCTTTCGCGAGCCGCCCGGCATCCGCCTCCAGCGCCTGAACGGATTTCCATACGCCGCCTATTGCCTTCAGCGTGTCAGCAATAATCTCCTGCCGCGCCTCTTCGTTCGGCAGTCCGAATTCCTCGACGTGATCCGCGCGAGATACGAACGCTGTATCCAACGCTTTTGCGAAATTGGTCGTGGCAATAAGCAGCACGTTCCGGTGATCCCGCGTCAGCCTATCCAAGCCCGACAGCACGGCGTCTGTTGCGCGGTGGACATCGGCAGGATTTGCGTCGAAACTGAGCTTGTGGCGCGAAACCGCAAGCGTCTCGACCTCGTCCAGCAACACAATCGCGGCTCCGCCCATCGCCAGTTCCGGGATGGTTTGCTCAAAAAGTTTCGTCATCGCTTGCTGGCTGCGGCCCAACGCCGAGCTCGTCAAAGCATGCGGATCGATTTCCACATACGTACATTTGGTTCCGGTGAGGTGCTTCGCAACTTGGTTGGCCAGCCCGCGCGCGATGGTAGTCTTGCCTGTCCCCGGCGCGCCGCTGAGTAGAATCAGACCGTGCAAGGGCGCGGACTCAAACGGCAGCTTCTGGCGCACGGTAAAAGAGAGCAGGGACTGCGCCAGCAAGCGCTCGCGCACTCCGTCGGGCAGTTTGATCGACGACCACGCGGCCGCGAAGTCGTCACTCGGTATATGGCAACGGCGCGCAACGCCGTCAGGATTGCTCATAACTATGTCTCTCGTGCCGAAATGGGAACTCCGGCAAACTTTCCAGTTGAACGAATTCAGGAGTCAGTTTACAATACATACAGAAATTGGTCAATTGTAAACCAAGGGGGATGCCATGATTGCGGATCGCATACGACTCGCTCGAAACAAGGCCGGCTTCTCTCTGCGTGCCCTCGCGGCCGAGATGGACGAACTAGTGACCGCCCAGGCCATTGGCAAATATGAGCGCGGCGAGGACATTCCCAGTTCCAAGGTCCTGAACGCCCTCGCGAAAGCCCTTGACGTGTCTCTTAGTTACTTGCTCGACGCACAGGGACTTGTGCTGTCTGGCGTTGAATTCCGGACCAAAGCAAATACCACCGCAAAAGACCGCGCGCACGTCGAAACCGAAGTCCTGGAATGGATAGAGCGCTATTTGCAGGTCGAACTGGTGCTAGATCTGGACAGTTCCAAGTGGCAGTGTCCCATCCCGTGCCCAGTGAAGCTCAATGACATCGGGGACGCGGAAAAACTCGCCAAGGACGTTCGTGAATCCTGGAAGCTTGGCCTCGATCCCATTCCGAACATGACCGAGCTTTTGGAAGAAAAGGGCCTCAAGGTCTTGACCGTTCCTCTCCCTGACCGCGTATCAGGATTTACCTGTCTTGTCGGCAGGGGGGAGGGGCAACCGAGTTTGCCGGTCATTGTTGTTAATGATCAGTTCTCGCTGGAGCGACGGCGCCTAACTCTTGCGCATGAGTTGGCGCATCGCCTGATTGACCCCGAATGCCTGAGCGAAAAAGACGAGGAAAAGGCAGCCACGCTCTTTGCCGGCGCTTTTCTCATGCCGCGCGAACACCTTCTGAAGGAGGTGGGCAAACACAGAAATGCTCTTGGTTATAGTGAAATAGTCGATCTCAAGCGCGTGTATCGCGTCAGCGGGATGGCCCTTCTGATGCGCCTGCGGCAACTCGACGTTATCAGTGAATCTACTCTGATTTACGCATTCCAGACCATCGCCCGTGGATGGCGCACCCAGGAACCGGAAGAACTTGAGAAACCGGCAAAGCGGGGACAGCGGGAGCGTGCGCGGAGATTTGAACGCCTGAGTTACCGTGCACTTGCAGAAGGTCTGATTTCACTAAACAAGGCAGCCGAGTTGTTGCGGCTTCCATTGGCCGAGGTTGAGGCTGGTTTGAAAGGTCCGCAAACAGCGCATGCATGAGGATCGTAGTTAGTGACAGCAGTTGTCTTATAGACCTCCGTAAAGTGTCGTTACTCGACGCTCTCCTTAAACTTCCGTGCGAATTCTTGATTCCGGATACGCTCTTTGAGGATGAGCTGCTGAAGTTCACGGTTGCGCAGAAGAAAGCCTTGATTCGTGCGGGGTTGAAGGTCATCGATCTCCCCGGAGAGCGCGTGTTAAGAGCTCAGACGGTAATCCGGCAGTCTCCACGACTTTCCGTCCATGACGGCTTTGCCTTCGCACTTGCGGAGAGCCATCGCGGTTGTATCCTCCTCACAGGCGATGGGGAACTTCGCAGTCTTGCAACACGGCACAAAATGGAAGTGCATGGGGTGCTGTGGGTGATCGATGAAATTCACCGCCATCAGATTGAGAAAGCGAAAACGCTGCTGGCGGCGCTTCGGGCTTTCTCCGCCGATCCTACGGTGCGGTTGCCGCGTCGCGAGATGGCCGCATCAATAAAGCGCTTTTCCGGACTGAAATAACGCAGAGTGGTGACGACGACATGCCTAAAGGAAACAAGCAAGCAAAAACAAACCGCTCTCAGAGCGGCTCCCTTCTGTCGCCAGAGGCGATGGGTGGGCTCATTGCGGGAAAGGGTTTTGATTTCCAGACGAGATTTGCGGCGTGCCATGTGCCGGTATGGTTGTTAAAGGAGGCTTTCCAGCAGCTGCTCTTCGAGGGCACTGGGGACATCGACGTTCGCTACACAGAAGCAGGAAAAACAACCCGCATTCATATCCAGGTAAAGGACCATGAAGTCTCGCCCAACGAGCTGAAATCGGTTCTCCAGCAATTTGCCAAGATAGACGCCGATCATCCTGACACATATAAATGCTTCACACTCGTGTGCCCCTCATTGACAGCGACGCTCAGACCAATCGCAAACGGCCTTGCAAGGCTTCGGGGGGCCGCACCGTTCTATGATGACAAGCCAGAGGCTCTGGCTCCCACTAAACAGGAGCTGGACGAGAAACTTCGGAAGGCAGACCTGGGTGATTACATCGACCTGCTTCACGCAAAAGTGGGCTTCGACCTAGGTCACGGCGACATGCATCACGATGACCGTGCGATCAATCATTTTATTAGCCGATTGTTGGATCATCCCCACTATGCCGATAAGGTTCGCGCTATGGTACAGCCGGCCTTCGCCGAGATCATGCGAGCCATCGGCGCAAAGAAGGGTGTCGTACTTGAACGTGCTGAAATAGAAATGGTTCTGCAAGCTGCGGTCGCGGCAGGGATAGCCGGCGAAAAGAAAATTACTCTGTGGTTGCAAAACTGGACGAGTGAGTCATTCGACGCTCCTGCGGACTACACGCTCGACTGGTCATCTCATTTCGACCGAGCCACGCGAAAAGTACCGTCGCCGGAGACGTGGAACAAACAGCTCATTCCTGAACTCGAAGCGCTCAAGAAAAAGCTACTGACGGAGCGCAAGGAGCGACTTATCAGGTTTCGAGGCAAGTGTGCTCTGTCCACGGGAGTTGCGCTGGGAGCGGTTTTCCCCACGGTCGGTGGTTGGGCATTTGAGATACCCCAGCCTCCATCGAAGGATGACTGGAGATCCGACGCCGCAGCTACGAATCCATATCATCTGCAGGTGGAAATAGTCGAAGGAACCCAGGACGGTACGGACATCGTCCTTGGCTTGAATATCAGAGGCGACGGCCGCCAGGACATCATGAAGTATGTGGAAAGCACCGCAAATCCGCCCCGGATATTTGCTTTCATGTCGCCGCCGTCCCAAGGGTCACAATCGATCCGTGGGGCAGGGGACGCCGTTGCGTTTGGGCAAGCGGTTCGCGATCAACTTGGCCAGCTATTGAAGAAACACGGTCTGCACAAGACCCGGATCTTTTTTTATGGGCCTTTTGCCCTCGCTGTGTTCCTCGGCCAGCATTTGGCTTCGGTCGGAGAAATTCAGCTATTCGAGTATCAGGACCCAGGCTATGTTCCCAGTTGCTCTCTGAGGACGTAGGTTAGAAACTGATAACAGGTGCGAAAAAGCTTAATCGAATTCGACGATTCAATATGGACCATCTACGAAATCTCGGCACTCAGCGAATTCCGATGAGTGCCGACGAGGACGGCTATTTTGGTCGTGAATGCCCGGTCAAAGAATGCCTCGGCTATTTCAAAATTACGCTTGGTACTGGAATAAAAGAGCCTGCTCCCTGCCATTGTCCGTATTGCGGACATAGTGGGGACAGCGGGACTTTCTTTACGCAGGACCAAATCGAATACATTCAATCTGTAGCCATACAAAAAGTGACCGAAGCACTCCATAAGGATCTGAAGTCTCTTGAGTTTGAACATAAACCGCAGGGGTTATTTGGGATCGGCTTCAGCCTCAAACTAAAGGAATCAGTCCCTTTGCCCATCCGGCACTATCGGGAAAAGAAACTAGAAACGGAAGTGGTATGCGACAGATGTACTCTCCGGTACGCCATCTACGGCGTCTTTGGCTGGTGCCCTGACTGTGGGGTCCACAATTCGCTCCAAATTCTAAACAAGAATCTGGACCTTGCACGCAAAGAGTTGGCACTGGCGACTTCGGCAGACGCGGATCTGGCCAATTATCTGATCGGGGATGCTTTGGAAAATGTAGTTTCCGCCTTTGATGGTTTCGGGCGTGAGATCTGTTCGCAGAAGGCCGCTGACATTCACTTTCAAAATATTGCCAGCGCTCGGCGCAGAGTGCAGGACCGGTTTGGATTTGACTTTGCCGACACGTTGCGTCCGGACGAATGGGACAAGGCGTGCCGCGCGTTCCAGAAGCGCCATCTTCTGGCCCATAAGATGGGAGTCATCGACGAAGACTACCTTCAAAAAGCCAATGACGCCGGGGCAATACTTGGACGCAGGATTGCTTTGAGTCAGGTAGAAGTTGAAACCTCTATCAGTATTGTGGAGTCGATGGGTCGCCGTCTCTTCACCGGCGTTCTTCCTTAAGGTCGTGGTCGATGAGAAAGGACGGTCTAATGGCAACATCGATTCTGGATTTGCTTAACGTTCCTAGAGCGTTGACGCTGGAATTTATGGCGACATTTGCGCGATTTGAATTTTCACTCAAGAAATCGGGTTACGCCCGTGGCGACAACAGCCAAGTTTCGCCCGACTGGGACGTTTTCGCGAACGACATGGCGAAATTGGATGCCGCCGTTCTCGCCCCAGTGCTAGCGGCAACTCAGTATCTGCAGCAGCATCCCCCAAAGAAACAGGTGTTGGATAACGGACTTATTCGGTGGGTTGACCGGCAAGGAACTTCGGGTTCCGCAATCGGCGACGTGCTGCTGAGCGTCCGCACCGTTCGTAACAATGTGTTTCACGGCGGCAAATTTCCGGACGGTATGATTACGGACCCCCTTCGTGACGAGCAGCTTATCCGCGACTGCCTTCATGTATTGAGCGAACTGCTGCTATTGCCGTTGCCCAGGGGCGTGGCGGAGAATTTCAAGCCGTAGGCGATTGGGTGATCTACTTCTCAGCAGCGGGTTTGGGAGCCTTAATCCCAATGAACACGCTCCGGAAAAGAAGTAAACCATCCCGTTGATCGTGCATCCACTCCTTGTCTTTTTCAGAGTAGTAGCTTTGAAAAACGTCGGGGTGACGAAATGTGTTCACGTTTAGCTTATGCGTCGCCGAGGGGTTGTGATACACGCGCAGCCCATCGAGCAGACTTTCCGAATATTGCGCCTTTCTCGCGCGTACCAAGTGAGGAACGACGCCACTTGAATTGAGCCTTACCGCCTCGAAAAATATGTTGGGATTAGGGTCGGCGGACAGTGCCCTCACTTTTCCCCACGAAGCGCAGGAACTGAAAACGACGGCGCTTAGCCAGGCAAATTTCTCCTCGGCAAAAACGGCGAAAGAAACGTCGCTCAGATTATCCTTCTTTACCGACTGGAGAACCCGCCCCTGGAGTTTTCCGCCTTCTCGGAGAAATTTCTCCTCATCGACGTAATATCCGTAGAGAACCGCCTCGATAGCGCGCTGGCATGCCAGCCGCGCAAAAGGTCCGTCGAAGGCCGTTATCCCGAGAACGAACGGCCGATTCCGAACGTGGGCAAGTGACGAGTACACCTTCGCATATTTCTTTTCCTTTGTATCGAGGCTGTTGCGGATACGAAGTATCGTCCGTCTGTTCAGCTCGTTCAGGTCTTTGGGTATGTCCTCGGCTTTCCGCTGCACATATTCGGGAGGCGCATCCTGGGCATGTAGCGCCACCGTGGCCTCAAGGTTCATTCCTCCGTCCTTCGTGACGAAGAAATCCGGGGAGGACACCGAAAAATCGACCTTCAATCCGAAGTGCTTCAGTACGGCAAAAAGGTATAACTCCCAGAAGCTTGAATCGAATGTTGTCTGAAACTCTTTGACGAATTTGCCGTCCCTATCCTGGAACCCGCTCGCCCAATCATTGACGACATCATAGTTAAACTCGTTCCCCTGGTCATACACGCTGCGAAAATTGGGATGTTGCTCCGCTTCGCTGACAATGGGTGTAAACAAATCCATAGCCTATTCTCAGATCAGAATTCTCTCTACTTCATCAAGCGCCACGTCGTCGTCGCGCCGGTCATACAGGCCAGTCGTTCGCGACGATTCGTGCGCCGCTATTTGCTGAGCAATTTCCAGCTTACCGCCGTTCTTCAGATAGGCCGTGATGCCGGTCGCCCGAAATGTGTGGTTTCCAATCTTAGTCTGAATGCCAGCGGCTTTCGCCCCGCGGCGGATCATCCGGTAGGCGTCCGCCTGGCTCAAGCGGAGGGCGGTGAGCCTTCCGGTCTTGCCGGCTACGGTGCGGAACAATAAACCCTTGGGCTCGTCCTGGAGACCCGCAACCTTTATATATGCCTCTATATATTGATCAAGGTTGTGATGCGCCGGGATTTCATGCCGTTTGCCTCCTTTCTCATAGAGCCGCACCCAGCCGCGCCGTCCCTGGACAAAATAATCCTCCACTTTCATTGCGGTTGCCGCGCTCACACGTGCGAACGTGTACGCCATGAGCGCAATCAGCGCCCGATCACGCAAACCCATCACCGTGCTCGTATCAATGCTGTCGAGCAGAATACGGGCTTCATCAGCGGCGAGCACCGGCGTCTTGCCTTTCTTCACGACATGCTTGGGTCGGCGCACTGCGTGCGCCGGATTCACGTCCATGACATGACCGACGACGAGCCAGTCGAATAGTATCCGTAGTGCAGCGAGATGCTGCTTCACCGTCGGCTTGGAATGCGTGCGTTGCAACTCCTCGACATACGCGGCAACGTGAATCGGTTTGACTTTAGCGAGATCGAACAGTCCACGTCCTTCGCACCAGTCCGAAAAGCTGCACACCGCCTTGTAGTAGGGCCGCCGCGTGTTTCGATTGCGAATATTCGCCGCGAAGAATTCCCAGAAGCGCTCGGATGACTTGGCGTCCGCGAGAAACAGCGTCGGAAGCCGGGCGTTGAGCATGGCCAGACCGGCCGGCCCTTCAAAAACGGCAAGCCCATCAGCCGTGCCGGACATACTCCACACTCACTTTTAATCCGTGTTCCGCCAGATACTTGATGTCGCACGCGGCATTGGACCGTCAAGGAAGGGCCGCCCGTATGTTTCTTCAGTGATGAAAACCAGGCACGAAATCTTCTTTTTGCGTTTTTCATTCCAAATGATGACCTTTACGATGTCCTTATAAAATTCAGCCCAGGCATTCTTGCCGGACACCTTAAATTCGTAGGCGCAAGCCGTCTCCGTATCCAGGATGTCGAGTTTCTGATTCAGCTCGGGAGTCACAAGGGCTTCGATTTGGAAGCGATCCGGGTCCAGCGTATGAACTGCGCCGCGCCACGCCTTGGCAATGGCCTGTGCGTTCTTTGTGTTCTCGGAAACGTCAGACGAACCTTTAATCCGCGCTCGGGAATGCGATTTGGGCAGCCGTAACGACTGGATCTTCCATGACCGTTTGAGCCCCGCTATCGTGAATAATAACGTCCTTTATCACACGCTAGCAGAACCCGCGACCCCATTGTAGAGTGATGAGGATTTTCACACCCAACTGAGACAGGAATGCAACAATGCCATTCATCACGCTGACCGATGAGCAAGAAAGAGAACTATGGCGGCTCTCCCGCGTCTACTGGCAGGAAGCGCTGCGTTGCGAGAAGGCCAAGGCGTATCTCGCAGGATGCGTCACACTCGGCTCCGCGCTCGAAACCCTGCTGATTCTGATGATCAACTGTTTTTCAGTCGAAGCGGAGCAGACGGGACAGATTCCGTTGAAAAAGGGCAAACCAAAACCTCTGTTGGCCTGGGATCTCGCAGAGCTATTGAAAGTGGCCAAAGCAGCAAAGTGGCTACCAGCGGCCTTGAGCCAGAATGACGACTGGAACAGCAGAAAGGCGCGCATCGGCGACTACGCCGAGGTCGTCCGCATGGTGAGAAATCTTGCGCACCCGGCCCGCTATCTGAAGGATCATTACGGCAAAAGGGTTACAAACAAATATCTCCAGAGGCAGTTTGAGCTGGTGCTCCTCTGCCGCGACTGGCTTCAGGCACACAATAACAAAGCGCTCTTGGAACATATGAAAGCAGAAGGCATTGCTTAGAGCTGACGGTTTCATTGTGTCTAAAATGTGCTAGCCATGCTTCAAATAGTCAGCGGTAAATTCTTCAGCGCCGGGGAGTGCTATGAAACTCTGCACCGGGGAACGTATTACACGAACTATCGAACCCTTCAGGACGTTGCAATCTCGGCGGCTGTCGGACGATTGCTTCCTGCCACGGGCCTAGCCGGCCTCGGAACGCTCACATACGAGATTGTGGAAAAAATCGAATGGGAGCCACCTGCGACCGGGGTTAGGGTAATGCAGCCTGACTTACCGCACCCGACGGGCAACACAATTCCGATCTCTCGTTCTTGCCCGTCAGAATTGGCAGCGAAACTCGCAAGCGCCGCGTAGGCTTCGCGCTGCGGGGTGCGGATACGGCCATTCAGCGCAATATTCGGCTCGCGAGTCTGAAAGGGATTGTCCTGCATAGTTCATACGATACCGCTTAATTATAAGGATTGCCACGCGGTGGTTCATAAAAGGTCTGCAAAGCTCTCTGAAACGTCCGCTCAGCGTAGGCCAACGCGATTTGTAAACAGCATTGTCACGCTGCCAGATTTCAGTAAAGAGTGGAGCGGCTCACATCATCAAACACGCCCAAGACAGCTTCCACGGGTTCGCCTTCGGCAAGTATTTTCCGCGCGTGTGCAATTTGTTGCGAAGTCAGTTTCCGCTTGCGCCCGAATTTCACGCTCGGACGTTTCGCAGCCTGAGTATGCACCAGATCCGGCACTAGATTGAGATTCAACGACAACCCTTCGGTTGACAGCCGAACGACCAACTTAATCAGAACTTGCCGGAGTTGGCCCTAATCGAAGGAAATCAGCAAGTTGCGACTAAACCCGATGGATCACTTTCTCCTTCTTTGTTCACCTTTCGTTCGCATATTGCCTCGATTCATCGCAATTAGTACTACATTTTTACGACAGACGATTTCATCAGAATTCGCAGGCGCATTCTCGAGCCTTTCGCTCGGTGTTGGCGACTGCGGGGCATGAGTGAATCAGCTTGCAATTGATTCGCCCTGGAGCGCACAGGACAATCACGGAATAACTCAGACGAACAAAAAGACCGATTCTCGAATCGACCCCTAGGGTGCCCCACTCGAAAGAATCTTGCCGTGCACGTCGTATTCAAGGATCACGACGAGCCTGTCTTGACAACGGTACACAACAAGTGCATCGCCAGAGTGCAGCTTGATCGTCTTGCCGTACGCTTCAGCCAGACGTTGGGTACAAGTCCAGAGGCTCAAATGACTATTTCCGTTTCGAGAATCAGCTAGGGGCCGTCACTCGCATTCAAGGTTCTCGTTGGTAAACATAGAGCAAGTGTTTGGCGCGCGAGCCCTGGACGTACAAGGCTTTGGCTAATTGCTCCGAGGGAAGTTTGCTCCCTAGAACAAGTAATATAACGTCAGCTTCTAACCCTTTGAAGATTTCGATCGTGGCATAGTAAATTTGCTTTGCGCGAACGTCATATCTGCCGTAGGTACTGACCAACGGAAACCCAGCAATAGCTTTTGTCTCCGCGAGACAAGACTCCTGTTTCTCAGCATTAAGAAGAATTACGATCGAACCTGGCTCGATCTGATCATTACCGATCAAGTATTTTATATCCCGCACAATCGCAGTCTGCTCCTCGACATCGTTCTTTACGAGTCGTTTAACAACCGGAACTCCTGCTGGCGACTTCGCAAAACAGCCCATTTGCGTTGGGTAGGCTTGATTGAGAAAATCAACGATAGATTTTGTGTTTCGGCAATTCTTGGTAAGCACCTTTCGCGCGGGTGGTGGCGAGCAAGGAAAATGCTTCCAATGGCCAAAAATATCTTGGTGTTCGTCAAGAAAGACACTAAATCGCGATTCGGTTCCGGGCTTCAAGAGGGTTTGCAAATACTCGTACCACTCCGGCTTGAAGTCCTGCCCTTCGTCTACGATGATCGCATCAAACTTCGGTTGTTTGTCACCATGTATCTCCAAAAGCTTTGACGGAAGGACAAGATGCCAGAAGTCATTGTCCTTGTTTGTCTGTGCTTCCCACCATTCGGGATCATTGGCTTCGACTAAACGTTTCGCGAAGCTTGAGAAAGTACTGACTGAGATACGCGACTTTTTGTCGAAAGCTAACCGGACCTTCGCTGCGATTCCCTTGTTATAAAAAAGTAGCAGTACAGATTGACCATTCGCTTCGAGTCGTTTAGTAAGTTCTTGCGCAAGCACTGTCTTGCCGGTACCCGCTGAGCCGTGAACAATCATCCTCGGGTTAATTTCCAGGTCGTTGAGTGTCTCGAATTGTTCCTCAGTAACCTGAATCAGCTGTTCCGCCTCGCGGGCAATTCTGACACCAAGAATTTCCACGAAGCCAATGCTACGCGTGAGTCGTTGCACGAAAGCGCGCACTTCCAGCGGCGTCATCCCCTTCCGTTTGTGGGCCGAACGAATTTCCGCCTCCAACTTCAGCACCTCCGACCCAATATTCGTCAGACGCCCCTCGTCCACAATCCTTGTTAGTGGCACGCTGGTGGGAGCCGCAGAGGGAACGAGACTGCATTGCGGGAAGCAGAGAGCCCAATCGACATTGGCGTTCCTCACTTCATTAGCTAGAGCACGAATTAGGAAATGCGTCGCGTCGGCTGCTTGGCGATCTGGCGCTTTGTCCATTACCTTTCCATTTTGCAGCCACCGATCCTGTGCTCCATCATAGTGAAGAAGACCCCCCTTCACCTCCAGGCAGATTATTACGTCCCGTTGATTGAAGATGACAAAATCTATCTCGCACTCTGCTTTGCCGAATAGACCGCCCATGAATCGTTTTGAGTAAAAAACGATGTAAGAATTCGGTAGCGAGCGCAGTCTTTCATAAACTACGAATTCTGGATTGTTTTGGTCACTTTTCCCCGGAAAGACCTCTGGATACATTCTCGCCATCTTTTCTCCCGAAGAGCAGCTATGGTCCTTGCCAGTAGATTACTTGAGAGTAGTTTGGGCGATCCCAAGTAATTTCCGGAACAAAATACTGGAGCCAATTGTAAAAGATCCGTGTGTTTTCTTTTATTTCCCAGCGATAGGGCAGCGGAACATCCTCGCATTTACGGTGAATCCAATCGTTTACCGCACCGAAGCGAAGGCTTCCTTCTCCCTTTAACACTGCAATGAAATCAACTACGAAGGGTGTGGTGCGAAAGGAGTGCCCAAGGCGTTGATCGAACGTCACCTGATCCAGACCGGCTGGTATAGCAAAAATTGCACAATCATGGGCTGCCCGACGTACCTCCTCGGCGGGTCGGTTGGCCATATCCACATTAAAATAGAACTCGGCCAACTTCGTCGGACTTTCCATCGCAGGAAGAGATGAAATCGTGTATGCCTTTCCAGGACCGAACAAATCCGGCGGCGGTGTTGGTGGTTCAGACGCTTTCGGGCAAGTGTCGAGGTATTGTTTGTAGATAGAATATAAGTTTTCGTCTACCTGTCTGCTCTTGCTAATCAGGTCGTAAAGTCGAAGCCAATCTTCCTGCATGAGGCTAACAAAGCAGCCAACCTCGATGTTCGCTTTTTCGTTATATCCGAAGCCGCGCAGAGTGAGATTTCCTGAAGTACAAAAGGCTACGTTGCTTTCAAATACATACAGTTTGAGATGGATGTCTTGGTTGACATAGAGTGGAATACCCCGTTCCGCGAGATAGTGGAAAATAGCGATGTCGCTGACACCGTTTCTCAAATCCTCGGGACGCCATCGCACAATGACTTTGATACCGCGCGGCGATCCCGCCTTTTCGACGAATCGTTGTAGGGCCTCTAACCCGATAAACGGAGAGATTACGAGAAGCAGAGGATCGCCGCCGCGCAAACGGCCTTCAAGAGGCGCAAACACCGGCCCCCATCTCAGTTCAGAATGATTGCCGTCGTATTGCATAAACATCTCCGTTAAACATGTCGGTGGCTTGATCCTTTCCGACTGCTACTTGACCAGACGCCACAGCCTTTTGGAGACCAAGTCTTTGATTCTACGAATCAACTCAACTTCTGCTTTCAAGCCGCGAAACTCCGCTGGACGTAAAGAATCAATTAGCCCCTTGATTTCTTCGAGATGGCTCAAAAATTCACGCTCCTTGTGTCGGTTTTTCAGTCGATCGAGAACCTCGGAAATGGGTTGGTCGTTGGATTCCAGAAGCTCTACATCGTGATTCTTCCCATGTCTGAACACCGCAGCGAATCCACGGAAGTCTTTAGGGTTGTTAATCGGCTTCTTAGGTCGAACACAGAGCCTGTCAAACCGGGCTAATCCCCGATTTGAAAACTGAAACCTCGATGCGTTCAATTCGAAATATTCTTCGCATAGTTTCCTGTCAGAAATGGCCATATCGAGTAGGCTGAAATGGTGAGGTGCAACGTCATAGCCTTCGGCTTTGAGTTGCTCATAAACTCTGTAAACCATTACCTCTTTCCTGACGGAACGGACGGATAGGTTGAAGAACGCTGCAACTTCCCGCGAGCAATCGACAACATACTCAAAGGCAGAACCCCGAGTGTGTTTGCGCAATTCTCTAAGGTAGCTATTGTGAACATAGTAGGCCCGTTCCAGCGCCCCCCAAGGTAAGCGGCCTGTGATATGAATTGTGCCCAGAAGAATGTCAATGACCGCAGCCTCCGTGAATTCCCTGTTGGGCCTGTAGATAAACTCCTTGACGTAAAGAACCGAAAGGGTATTTCGAACCGCCGGACGTAGTGCTTTAGCGTCTTTCAAAAGATGCTTTATTGCGGTTGTGCGACGGTTCCCTTCAACAACGAGATACTTATCCGTTCTGGCGATTCGCTTGACGATCATGTCGTCGCCTTTATCGATGAAGCCTGACGCTCGAATCCCGCGAATCAGATCCGCGATGTGATAAGCTTGCTTATTGATTACAGAGAGGATATAGTTCTGGACATCGGGCTGAGGGAGTTCTCGGGGCGTAAATTTGCGGTTCGTGTCAACATCCAAAATAATCCTGGGATTACTTGGATCCAGAACCAATTGTTTGGGTTTAATTCTTAGTCGTTTCAGCCGGTAGCATTTTGAGATTGACGAAACATCCATAGTTTGTTCTTTTCAACTAAAGGCTCATGATCTTGCGCAGGGGCGCTAGGGTCGCTTTGATCTCGTCTTTCCGACCACGGTCGAGCCCTTCGCCAGCATATTTCTGAGGGGCCAGTTCCTTCGCTTGCTTTTGCAGCAGTTTATCGATGGCATCTGTCCAGGCGGTTCGTTTTTCGAACGCGACCAATTGGTTCACGGCCGCATCTAAAGTCATTTCTAGATCATCTTCATTCTCGGCTCGCTTAATTAGATCACTTGCGTAGTCCTTCACGGCATTGTGATTCGCATGCTGCCTTTTTTCGATCAGTTGTCCCAATAACCTAGTGCTTTGGGGGTCTGGTAAAATCTTCTTTTTCTTGTCCGTTGTATGTTCAGGGTCGTTCGAATCACGAGTAGCAAATTGACAAACCACATTCAGCCTGGTTAGTGACTGCTCGTCCAGTTCGAAGGTCTCCTCGTTTGCACAGAAATAGGTCCCCTTCAGGTACTTGTTCTTGATTGCGGATTCGATCAAGGAGTAGTGATCATCCCGCACGCCGGAGAACCGCTCGCGCACTTGTAGATACGCAACATAAGTCCGAAGTGCGTCCGTAACGTCTCCCTTTTGGATGCATAGGCGATTTGCAACTGCTTTGGCTTTCTTGTGTGCGAATTCAAACGAATCTTTCTTTGGTTCTTCACCCATGTATTCCGTGTAGCAGTTATAGGCCTTCGGTAATGGTTCCCATTCAAGGACGGAGCCGTGATGGCGAATTCCCAACAAGATAGCAACCTTGTGATTGATCTCGTCTTGCGAGAGGCCAGCTGTCTCCAGTAGCATCGCCTTCACCTTTTCGAATGAAGGCCTATGGCTTTCGGCCTCGTTATGGGCCGCAGGCTTGTCAAGCGGGGCAGAGCTATTTTTCAGGTCTTCAAGGATATGCTTAACCGTAGCTATTCGACGGTTTCCCTCTAGCACGATGTATCGTTTCGACTTGCCCAGGGGTCTAACTACGATCCGATCGATCCCGACGAAACCAATGCGGAGCATTGAGTCATAGAGATCGCGGATGTTCGTTACATCGAACTCGGGCTCTTCGGGGCTTGAGTCCCCGCTAAATGCTTTGAGTGTATCAGCCTGCTTTGCTTCGATTTCATCTTCAGGAACTCGCTCACGCATTGTTAAGTCCCGGATGAATCGGGGATTGTTTGGATCCAAAAGAAGGTTGTCAATCGGGATTTCAATTTCCTTTAACATCGACCGCCTCCTTATAGATGTCGCGCCCGTCAAGGTCGGTGATTAGCGCAAGCAGTTGTTTCACCGTCGGTAGAGCGCCTGTCGTGTTTGTTAGTTCGTCGAGTGTAACGGTCTTGAGGATGGAATTTACCTCAAGGAGCCATCTTTCCCAGGTGTAGTGAGCTAGTTCTTTGGCCCGTACTGCCCATACCTCGCTCGGAGGTCTTTTTTCTACCTCGACTTTGTGAAGCATGTCCCGTCTTTTGTTTTGATCATCGTCAGCGAGAATCTTTTCGAGATATCGCCATTCTTGCGGGTTCCCAACCGAAGCACCCTTGCGATCTGGCTCATTGAAATGGCAAAGATTATTGATCCGTGCTACTGCTTCTTCTTTGAGTAGAAATGTCTTGGGGTCTTGCTCGATATACTTACCGAGTTGCTTGCGGGGACTGAGAACTGGTTCCGCGCAAACTGAGTAGTAACGATCCTTCATCCCCCCCTTGATCTTTTTAACTTCCGGGCGGTTCCCGACCTGATTCATTACACGGTACACTTTCAATCGTTTCTCGACCTCGTCAATGGGAATGCTCAGAGTGGCGGCTACTTTCTTCGCATGGTCTTTATCCCATTCAAAAGTCTCTTGCCGTTGGCCTGAGTATTCCAGATACCGATCAATAATGTTGTGAGCTTGTGCAAAGGGAGTCCATTTTTTCAGTGAACCATGGTGGCGAACACCCAGGAGATACGAAATCTTTCTTTGTAACTCTGCTGGTGATCCTGCCTCCAGCACCTCCATGACATCGATCGATTTAAGGCGGTTCTTTAATATTGGATCGACTTTGTCATCTTTCATGATCTCTCGAATGGCAGTGACCCGCCGGTTGCCCTCAAGCACGACGTAGCGATCCTTTTGATCTTCCAGTTTTCGCACGAAAATATAATCAACTGGCAGCCATCCGTTCTGCTTGATAGAGTTCGCGAGTTCAGCGATTTTGTATCGCTCCTTCGCCATCTTGGCGGAGGTCTTGCCAGAGGTGTCTTGGCCCAACAAATCTTCGTCGGCAACCTTGTCTTCGTGTCTCGTAATGAAGCGAGGATTATTCGGGTCCAGCACGAGATGGTCGTATTTCACAGTGATCTGTTTCAGCTCTGGCGCGAGTTTTTCAGGCATTTGTTCTCCATCATGTCAGCTGAAAGCTGTAAGGCATCTCAGACCGCGCGATCAGCACTAGGCTATCCACGTGCGCTTGTTCAATAGGAATCACCGATTCTGCCAGAATCCGGTACACATCGGTGCGATGATCTTTATCGCCTTGCTCCGTTCTTAGACTTTTTAGTCTTTGCACGACAGCGTCGACATCAGAAAACTCAGAGCACGTGACAATCTTTCCGATGGTGGACTTCAATGGCAACGGAAGTCGAAGGAGATATGATCCTTTTTCGAAGTCTCTTGACTTAATCGTGTTAAGAACATCCTCTCGGTTGACCATGTCTTGAACGAATTCCAGCAGTCCGTCGGGGAAGGCAGTTTGATAGTAATGGAAAGCAGCAAACGTGATCCATGGATACCCAGCCTTTGCATGGGCATCTTCTTGTTCGAGTGACTCCTCAGGAACGGCGGATTTCATTGCGTCGTAGACCCAGCGCCTCTTGCTCTCATCGTCGAGCAATTCGAAGGCAGTTGCGCCTACCATTCGGAATGCGGCGTCAGCGACAATGCCTCGCTTTCTAAAGCTCTCCATTCGCTCCGACAAATAATTGAACATGTTTGTAACCTGCAATCGATTGTCATTACTTATGACCATGGGGAAGTGCACGTACCTGCCCGGTGCCAAGTATCTTTTGAACAGCAGAACACTGAACCGTTGATCTTTGTCGTACGCTGGACTTCCTCGGTGTTCTGGAGGGACATCATAGCGGTCGTACAAAGCTTTCAGAGCAGCTGCGAATTCGTCCGCGCTGCCATATTGCTCGTCGATGACGGCAGGTTCTAGCGCGTCGGATACGTCAGAGAACAACCAGCGATTGTCTATACGGTACCGGATATTCGGTAGAGTGTCTTCGATTTCAACGCAGAAAGCTTTCTTGAGCGAGTCGCTCGGATCGTACCGAATCGCCCTGCCCATCGCTTGCATATAATAGAGCTTGGAACGGCTCGGGGTTGCCATCACAACTGTATTCACAGAGGGATCATCGTAGCCTTCACTTAAAACAGTCACATTCACAAGAATGGAGCGCTTGAATGCTTTTTCTTTTCTAATGAATGCTTCTCTTCCCTCATTGCGACTGTTCTCGTTGCCTGTAATGAATGCAATCGACTCGTACTGTTCTTTCAGAGGTGAATTGCGCAGCTGTTTGTACAAGGATTTCACGTGGTTTACGGTGCCAACATAGATGATTACCTTCTTGTATTCTTCGGTGTGCTTTACGAGCTCCGCGATAATCTTATTGTTTCGCTCTTCGTTGTTAAGTTGCTCTAGTGATGCTTCATCTTCAAGGTCGCTGAAATCGAAAGAACCGCCTTCGACTTTCCGGACTTCAGGCTTCAGTACGATGCCCTTTTTCACTAAGTCCGGGAAGCCGATCGAGAATGACTCGCGCTCGAAGTCAAGGGGCTCACCGTCGTGGCGAGACGGTGTCGCCGTAAGGCCGAGAATTCCCAATTGTGGGTGGGCGAAAAGAGGTCTATAGCTAACGTTTTTGGATGCCGCGTGGTGCGCTTCGTCGATGATTGCGAGCTTGATCTTGCCTTGAGCCGCCAGAAGTTGTTCCACCCCACTGATCATGGAAAATTCGACATTGCTAACAAAGTTCGGTTTCTCGGGGTAGCTATCTGCAAATTTCTTGAATGCGTCCTTGGCTTGCCCAATTAATTCAGTTCGATGGGCGGTCCACAGGACCCTGTCGTTTGCAGGACTCAAGGCCCCGGTTTCGAAGAGTCGATTGATCGCCTTGACGCCGGTAAAAGTCTTGCCACCTGCAGTGGGGATTACGAGAAGGAAACGGCCAGACGGTTTCGCACTAAGGTCAGAAACGATCCTTGATACGGCTGCTTCTTGGAACTGATCGTATCGATCCTGAACACTGATTGCGCTCATCCGCTGTCTCGGGGAAGGGGTATGCTCCTTGTGCCGACCTCTGACGTAACTTCCTTTTGATGAGTGGTCCCACGTCGCATGCAGGCCGAATTGTGCTGGGCAATCAAGGCGGTGCAATCGTATCGGATACCTATCAACTTTTAAATAACTAACTGGCGGCTTGTCCGCTAATCTAACTTTCACTTCCATCGACGTTTATTTGACTTCCATCGGCAATTGGTTTAACTTCCATCGAGTCGAGGGAGGAGCGCCGTTGGCAGCCAATCGGGGAAAGGATGAATCGTTTTCCTACACTTTTGCGGCTCTACGGGGAACGCAGGCGGGTCGCGAATACTACGTCGCCATGTGCCCGCTGAAGCTCATTCCGAAGATTTTCCTCTTCGATGAAGATGAACTGCCTGCCGAACTGCGTGCGCAGCGGTCGCTGAATCGCGCTAGGGTGCCGGAAATTGCGAGATATTTGGTCTCGAACCCGAAGGAATATGTATTTTCGTCGCTTACTGCCTCCGTGGACGGCAGTGTCCGATTTGAATCTTGGGACAATTCGAACTCTGCTATTGGAAAACTAACTGTCCCGATGAGCGGCAGAATCATCATCAATGATGGCCAACATCGAAGGGCTGCAATCGAAGAGGCACTGAAAGAACGCCCCGATCTCGGGGAAGAAACCATCTCGGTGGTCTTTTTCATCGATGAAGGTCTAAAACGCAGTCAACAAATGTTCGCCGATTTGAATAAACACGCAATACGGCCTACGAAGTCCCTTGGTATTTTATACGATTTGCGAGACCCACTATCGCAAATGTCCAAGAGCCTGCTAACCGAGGTGCCGCATTTCAAGGGATTAACCGAGACCGAAAAGACGACAATTTCCAATCGCTCGATCAAATTATTCACTCTCAGCAGCATATACCAGGGGACCAAAGCGCTTCTGAACCTCGCGAAAGGCGTCCGAGTGAGCCAACAGCAGCAACATTTGGCTATCGAGTACTGGACGGAAGTAGGAAAACACATTCCGGACTGGCAGTTGGCACAGGCCCGAAAAGTGACTGCCGCCGAACTTAGACGTGATTATATTCACTCGCACGGACTCGCTTTGCATGCCCTTGGGATTGTTGGGGCTTCACTTCTAGCCGCAGAACCCAAACGATGGAAGGAACGCCTTAAGGGGCTTTCGAACGTTGACTGGTCTCGGTCGAATGCCTCTCTTTGGGAAGGCCGAGCTATGATTGGTGGAAGAGTGAGCAAAGCTCACAATAATCTCCTCCTGACCGTAGCGGTCATTAAGCGCACCCTTGGGTTAAATTTAGCACCGGAAGAGCAACGCGTTGAGTCTTCGTTTAAAAAGCGCGGAGGTTAAGGTTTTGGATCAGCTCTCCGATATTTCTGAGGGACAAAAATGAAACAGGAACTAGTTGAACTGGGAATTGAGAAATCGGGACTGGGTAAGGCCGAACTCGAAGCACGGTACCACGAAATCCGCCGACTCTACCTTGACGACAAGAGGCCGTGGGTCATTGGATATAGCGGAGGAAAGGATTCAACCACAGCCTTACAGATAATCTGGAGTGCCATATCGCTGTTACCACGGAACCAGTTGCACAAGCCTCTCTACATTTTGTCTTCTGACACGTTAGTAGAAACTCCCAAAATCGTCGAGTACATCGATGTCTCGCTGCAGCGAATGAACGAGACCGCGAAGCGCAATCAACTTCCGTTCTCCGCCCACAAAGTAAAGCCGGAATTGGACGATTCGTTTTGGGTGAACCTGATCGGTCGAGGGTATCCTACTCCCTCAAAGCAGTTCCGCTGGTGCACCGAGAGGTTGAAGATCGATCCTGCCAACAAGTTCATCTTGGACAGGGTAGCTGAGTATGGCGAAGTTGTTGTAGTACTCGGTGTGAGACGCGACGAAAGTTCAACCCGCGCTCAAGTAATGAGCCTCCACCGAATAAAAGGAAGTTTATTGTCTAGGCATACCACGCTGGCCAATGCTTACGTCTACACGCCGATCGAGGATTTTTCTCTCGGTGACGTTTGGACTTACCTTCTCCAGGTTCCGTCACCATGGGGCAATAACAACCGTGACCTAGTTACCCTATACCGAAATGCCCAAGGCGGGGAGTGTCCACTAGTAGTTGACAAGAGCACACCTTCATGCGGGAACAGCCGATTTGGCTGCTGGGTTTGCACGGTCGTTAACAAAGACTCTTCGATGGAGGCAATGATCGATAACGGCGAGACGTGGTTGGAACCGTTTCTCGAATACAGGGATTTCCTAGCGTCTACGCAGAACCCTAAGCTTCGCAGCCAAATTAGGAAGTACAAGAGACGTAACGGACAAATCGTGCAAATAGATGGAATTCCCCAACCGTTTGGGCCATACACCCTCGAAACACGCAAGGATTTATTGAAGCGTCTGCTAAGGGTCCAAAACAAGGTCGGAGATCGCGGACCCAATGCCGACGGCATGCTCATCAGTAAAGATGAATTAGAGATGATTAGGAGCCTGTGGCGGCTTGAAGAGCAGGATTGGGAGGATTCTGTCCCTACGATCTATCGGGAAGTCATCGGTGAGGACTTGGAATGGATTTCTTACGAGATCCCTGCCTTTTCAGTAGAAGAAAAGCTCACGCTAGAGACTATTTGTGCTAAGCATTGCGTTCCTGTTGCCATTGTTCAGAAGCTCTTAGAAGTCGAGAGGACTCTACACGGCATGAGCCGTAGATCCTCGATACAACAGAGGCTCACAGCGGCATTCGATGAAGATCCGCGCTCTGAAGAGGAGATTGGCGAGAAGGCGCAGCAGGCAATCGCTGCGACTCCAGCAATAGAATAGAAGAAAGCCCTATTATGATTCTGACGCAACTTACTCTGATTGACTTCGGGAGCTATTGTGGTAAGCAGACGATCTCTTTATCTCCCAAAAAGAATCGCAATGTTGTTCTGTTTGGCGGCAAGAACGGTTCTGGTAAAAGCACATTGCTAGAGGCCATTCGGCTTTGCTTTTACGGTCAATCTGCCTACCCAACTGTAGGATCGCGGCAGCGTTACGAGGCCTACCTGTTAAGTAAGATTCATTCAAATCCGGCAGCTCTAATTCAACCTACGTTCGCGTCAATCACGGTGGAGTTCCAGTTTGGTGAGGCTGACGGGCTGCATACTTTCTCCGTAAAGCGTTCCTGGGAGCGCACTGCATCTGGTCGATTGTCGGAGACTTTTGACGTTGATAGAGATGGTAAGCAACTTGAAGAAGTTTCATCAGACCATTGGCAGGAATTTATTCGCGATCTTTTGCCTCCTGGGGTCTCGCAACTATTTTTCTTTGATGGAGAAAAGATACAACAACTGGCGGAGGACTCGTCTGATCAGAGGACCTTATCGGAGGCTGTAAAGTCTCTTTTAGGTGTCGATATCATCGAGAGACTTCACGCGGATTTATCACTCTATCGCTCAAAGATTAATAAACCTACTTCGAGTGTCGATAGAGAAGAAAAAACAGCGACAATTGAAAAGGAACTCTTGCATCTGGATCAATGCATCGCTGAGGCGCTTCCACAGCGCGATATCCTAAGGACTCTAAGTGACGATCTGCGAACCAAACTGGGCTCTCTCGAAGAGAAGATCATGTCTGAAGGTGGTTCCTTCGCAAAGAATCGGGAGAAATTGAGCCAGCAGGCGTTGCTGTTGAAATCTCAAATCGACCAGTGCGAGGAACATCTTCGCGAACTTGCCTCGGGTTTGCTGTCGTTCACACTGTGTCGCGATCTTCTTGCACGACTGAAAGATCAACTGTCCGTCGAGGAGGCAGGAGCGCGTCATGAGGCGGTTGCCAAAGCGCTCATTTCAACAAGAAATGAATTATTGAAGAAGCTGTCCAAGAAGAATCTGTGGAATAACGACGAGCATCGCGAACTCCGCGAGCGAGTGCTTCGAATTGTCGAAGGGACAATGACATTAGACGCTTCCCAGCCCATTGTTTACATTCATCACCTGTCACCGGAGACTAGTCGGCAACTGACTGCTTGGATAGACGCTGCAAGCACAGAAGTCATTCGCACCGTGTCGTCTATTTCAAGCAAGCTAGAGGACCTTTATCGAGCACAACAACGCACTCAATTGGAAATCAGCAAGGTGCCCGCTGAGGAGGTCATTCGACCTCTCATGGAGGATTTGAATCTACTCCACCAGGAATTAGGCAAAGCAAGTGCTGATTTGGCGCGAAGGGAGGACTTGTTAGCTGAATTGGAAAAGAAGCGTGAAGAACAAAAGCGACTGTATGTAAAGGTTGTTAAAGAGCAGGACGATCAGAACCGCGAAAAAGAGAAATTGCAGCGAGCGACCCGCATTCAAGATGTGCTGGAAGACTATAAAGCAAAGCTCATCGAGAAACGGGTCACTCAGCTTCAACACCATCTGACAGAGTGCTACAATTTATTGTCTCGAAAAAAAGATTTGGTCCGCCGCATTGAGATTGACCCAAAGACCTTTTCAGTAACGCTTCGTGATCGTAGGGATAAACCTCTTCCCAAATCACAGCTGTCGGCTGGGGAGAAGCAAATCTATGCAATTTCCGTTCTCTGGGCACTTGCAAAAACCTCCGGACGCCCACTTCCAATGATAGTGGACACTCCGCTTGCAAGACTCGATGCGGATCATAGGCTCTCTCTCGCTAGACACTACTTCCCGATGGCGAGCCACCAGACCTTAATCCTGTCAACGGACACCGAAATCGATCAAACATACTTCGCCGAGTTGCGCCCGCATATTTCGAGGTCATACCGTCTCGATTTTGTCTCCGAGGAAGGGGGCACTTTCGTGCGTGATGGATACTTCTGGGGAGACACCAGTGAAGCTAACTAAGATTCGGCTGACCAAAGATGCATCAAACAGGCTGCGCTTTTTAGCAGGTAAAACAGGCCTTACCCCAAACTTGCTCTGCAGAATGGCCTTTTGTCTCTCCCTTTCTGAAGCACGAGTGCCAAATCCAGATGACTATCCTGAGGAGGATAGGGAATTCAATCGGTACACGCTTCTAGGAGAATACGATGCTCTTTTTGTTGCACTACTCAAACAGAAATGCACAGAGGACTCAGTGGATTTGGATCGTCTACCAGACTATTTCCGGGCGCATTTGAACAGAGGCGTTGGCCTCCTTCAACAGCGTGTTAGGAGCCTTAACGACCTCGCCGTATTAGTTGCCTCACAGACTACGATGGGACAGAAGCCCAACGGGACCGTGATCTAGATCGAATGCCTCGTATTGCAGCGCTGGGCCACCAGCCTGTCATGGAGTTGTGACCGCAGTCAATCATCGCTATGGCGTCATTCGGTCCGGCTAGCATTGTGCAAGCCCCGTGTTCGACATCGAAGATCCGAAGAACCATTTTCACTGTGGTGATATCCTCTCGCACGCGAACTAGGTTGATTGCGACTCTTCAGATATAACGTTCAAAACGAATCGCGTCCCGTAATTCCGCGCCGCACTGGCAACCAGCAAATATTGTGCGATGAGTCCTACAGCGTATAGCGCAGTGGTTTCCCAATTTACCGACGCTGCGACTACACCAATTGAAAACAGCACGACGAATAGGGCTGAGACGGTAGCCATGTCCCTGGTGAGCAAATAAATCCTGTGTGCCTCTGAAATCTTTACATCCGCGCTCTGTTTTTTGTATAGGCGGTACCAGAGAGCATTTTGTGCTTGCGGGTCTTGGGGCAACTCTCCGAGCTTCCTTCTTAAAGCGGGCACATCAATTCGAGGGTCGGCATTGAGTAGCTCCGTAAATGCCCTGCAACCGGGCAAAGGATTGTGCCACCGCCAAAACACTAACCTCGCTTTTCCCAAATCACTCAGGACGCCACTCAATACAATGGCTAGGAGCGGTAGACTGGCGGCAATGATTCCGTCCTTCGTGGTCACACGCTGCCAAAAGTGATCAACGGATGCACCGGCGAATCTCTTGCTTACGAACACTGACAGAAAGATCGCAAGATTGGCACCAATGAAAGCCCACAAATAGATCGCGTTCTTACCTTTGAGGTAAGGCTGTCGAACCGGCGCTGCGCGCTTTGCTTTTTTAGGCGACATGATTTCTACGTCACAACTCAGCACATGGTAAAGCCACAAATCAGATCTGTCGTGGAACCGTGGTTGTCGTAATCTCCGTGCCTTCCGGCTGCGTGAGGAGCGACACACCGCCACTCATATTTGTTGAAAAGACGTATTTCGCAACTTGGCCATATACTTTCAAGGCTCCCGCGTTAGGGTGACCGTATTGGCTGTCAACGCCAGCGCTGATCAGCACGGTATGGGGAGCGATCTGGAGCAGTGACGCCGGATGAGTCGCGTTTTTTGAACCGTGATGAGGCGCGGCAAGAACATGCGATTTTAGCGCACTGCCAAACAACCTGCAGATAGTGTCCCATCGTGCGTTTTCCGTGTCGCCGGTGATCAGATACGAGAATCCCCGAGGTCCGCGCCCTGTTAGCTTGAGGACAATGCTGCAATTATTGGAGCAGTCCATGTCCTCGATGTGGGGAGAGAACAGTTCAAAATCGAAGTTGTCCGATAGGCCACTGAGATTGCGGTCGGCAAGCCGGTCAAGGCGCACCGACACTTTCCTCAGCGGATTGGCCGAGGCGCGCCGTGCTTTTTCTTCGTCGTTGATGAGGGCAAAGACGAGCTTGGCCTCCGTGCTGTCCTTGTAGTACTTCGGATACATGACCCAATCCGGGCGGTATTTCCGCAAAATAATGGAAGCGCCTACGACATCGCTATGATCGTCGTCAAAGCCGGTCAGTATCAGGCCCTTTACATAGTGATCCTTCAGAGAAACCGCCAGTAGTTCCTTGACGTAGGCAACTGTCTTGTCATCGGCAGAAGGAATGCGCGAATCAACTATTATGGCTTCTCCCGCGTGTCTGACGATGGCCAGCGCACCCTGGCCCACATTTGCGGTGATGATGTTCATATCCCTATCCTTATCCTGCAGCGGTATAGTGCCCGGTTGAGATCGTCTTTTAGGTGGAGCACGGCTTGTCGCGCAGAACGGAATTGGCGTTCTTTGTAGCTTGCCGAGACGTCGGCGAGGATTGAGTTCTCACTGGCTGTGGCGATCAAATAGAATGGCGCTCTATCACCCGAGTTCTCCATCGCCACTACATCGGTATGCGAGCCATCAACGAGCGCTAGTGGTCCCTTCCAGTAGAGTGCGGCGGCGCTTTTGGAGAATAGCGCCTTGAGGTTGGGGTAAAACTCCGAAAAAAAATCCTGATCCTTGGCCCGTTCGGGATTAGGTACGTCTTGTTGGCTGGACGGCTGCAGTGAGCCGGAAGGCGACGAAGTTCTCCCAACATCACGCGGCCCGAGAGCAGGAGCGTCTACCAGCCGCACATGTGCGGCTGGAACCTCGTAGATCGTATCGTCATTGCGGCGAAAGAAATAATGTTTGACTTCGTATCTCGGATTTCCGCCGGCGCTCCTGCGTACTACGAGTAGCGCATAGAAAAAGTCGGTGTTGTGTTTCTCGTGATTGACAGTCTTGAAGTAGGTAGTTTTATCCCCCCCGCTTAGCGTCGGATAGCCATTGACATGGTGAGTGTGCCAGTTACCGAGATGCCGAATGTCGGGATGATTTTCTTCAATCGATCTGAAGATCTTCTCCTGGTACTCGCCATCTTGAAAGAAGCTGGTCGGAGATCTTTGTGCGTTTGGACCCGGTGCGATAACTCCCAATACCTCAATCTCGTATTCAGCCCCTTTCTGGCGATAGGACCCAATGAGCCTGCCGCCAGTTTCATCAATGTCGTACTGGTCGCACTCATCAAATATGGATTCCAGGGCTCCCCTGGCCATCGAAACGGAAAAAGTGGATTTTTTCGATTTAAACATTGGCTGGGCTCCTCATCGAGCAAACTGCGCACTGTTCCTGCGGACTGAACTCAATTCTCTGCAATTGAAAATTCTTTTTGAATGGATGGACCGGGCGATTGCCCCAGACAATGTAGTTTTCATCCATTAAATCCATGTATTTTGGGCGCTCTTTCAATCGCCGCGCGATGGCGTCTAAAACAAACCGGGTATGGAACGACGCAATGAACGAGATGTCCACTGCGAGGCCTGGGGAATCCTTGATTTCCGAAATTTCCATTCCATATACTTTCTCCCGCTCTTCTTCAGAGACTAGGTCGATCTCCTTGATGCCCTCTCTAAACGTCGTGCGCTGCAGCTTGGCTTCCAGACAGGCTAAACACGCGCCACCGGGCCGGAACGCAAAAACTTCACCGCCGATCCCCCTCGTGAAAACCCGCCCAACGACGAATGGAATATTGTTTCGTACGCAAATCTCGTTGATGGTGTACCGCGATGGCTCATTGTCAGTTGCGAGCACGACTACATCAGATTTGACAATCTCGGACGCGATATTCGGATAGTTCATGATGTCCGCGTCGATTGTCGAAATGTTCACATTGGGATTTCTGTCCCGCAGCACTTCGGCGACGGCGTCACTTTTCTTTCTTCCGATGAAACTCCTTCCGCAAACGTGCCTGATCACATTTTCGGGACCCAGGACATCGCGATCTATTAGCGTGAAGTTTCGGATTCCGGACATGACCAGCTGCAAGGCCACACTCGCGCCCCCCGAGCCGCAGCCAGCGACCAAAACCTTGACATCCGCGAACAGTTCAATATCGAAAAGAGCCTCGATTCTCTCGAAGGTTCGGTCCTTAATCATCGGACATCCATCCTTTCCGGCCATTCGCCGGTCTTCCGCCACTTCGCGTACTCCTTAAGCCACACTCTCGCTAGGCTCAAAGCGTGCAGAACGTTATGGGTCTTGGCATTCCATGTCGCCGTTGCACCAAAAATCGACAACGACCCGTCTTGCCATCGCTTAGGGGTATTTGACGCTACGTGCAGAGCATAAATTCTAGGTGCGGAATCCGGGTATCCGTGCGGCAGAATGATACTGAGGAGCACATTCTCTCCAGCGGCAGTCTCGTGGCAATTGATCTCCAATTCCTTGTTCTCGTTGATCGTAAGCTTGTAGTTCTCGTTCTTCTCGGCGAGTTTGCTCAACTCGAGTGTGATGCGCTCAGGAGAAACATCTGGCAGCAGAAAGGAAACCGGCACGAGACACGCCTTGGGCTGCCCATTCCTCTCGATGATGAATACTTCTCCATCCCTGGCCACTCGGTCTAGGACCTCGCCCGGCGAGCTTCTGAGCTGCATCATCTTCAAAGTTTTGAAATCTATTTTCAAGTTGGCCTCTCAGTGCTTGATCTGAGCGCCGGGCCACGTGCCCCGGTCGCGCCAGACCTCATATTTGTTCAGCCATTTCGCCGCACGGGCTATCACAAACGTCAGGTTGTGGACACCAGGGTTCCACATCGACGGGTGTAAGTAGCAAATGTGTCCACCTTGGTATCTATGCGGCGCGCTGGTAATTGCTGGCGCATCGACGAACACGCGTGGCATCTCGTTCGGGTAATTGTCCGGGAATTTAATTGAAAGGACGTAGTACTTGTCGTTTGAGGTCTGCACGCCTGTTCTGGCGTATACCTTACCGTCGGTCGTGGGGCGTAGCTCAACAAGCGAAAAGGTCCTTTGAGCTTCGGAGAATTCTCGCTGTATACGAGTAATGTCCATCGCGGTCCTCAGTATTCCCCGCCGAGGTTTTCTTTCATGGTCAGCGGCTGCTTCGTGCCCATGTCGGCAGCGGTAGCCCGACCAACCTCCTTGATTTCGCCGTTAGGCAAGATCTGAATCGGGGTGTCCTCTTCGCTGTTGAGAAGCCTTTCCAGCTCATCAATTTTCGATTTTTGGTCCATCGGTTTCCCTCCGAGTATAGTCAATTGCACATGCCATTATAATTGAGCAGTCTACTACAATCTATCAATTCGTCAAGCAGAATTCCGGGAGGCGTTTGGGAAGCGAGAATTGGGCAGCCTTGCGCTAGCACACGGCTGCGCCAGTCGCAAACTTCTCTCCTGTCACACCCGTTGCCATCCGCTTCAGCCTCCAAAGGCAAAGCTTCACCTTCCCGTCCACCTGTAGGCGAGGTGCTTTGGTTCCTCTTCCTGTTTGAAGGAACCAAATCACCTTACAGGAGAACGGAAAATGAAATCAGAACAAATCAAACAAATCACAAACAAGGCCGTCGAGCAACTCATCGCAGCCCTCAATGAAGGCCGCAGCGAAACCCTGACGCAATATCTTGCGGCAATTGGCCGATTCCACCGCTACAGTCTTCGAAACGTGATGCTCATCGCATCACAGAAGCCGACCGCGACCCATGTGGCGGGCTTTCACGCTTGGCACATGCTTGGGCGATTCGTGAAGAAGGGCGAGAAAGGAATCCTGATCCTTGCTCCCATCGTCCGGCGAAAGAATGCAAGCAAGGAACAAAACGAGACGGATGAATCATCAACGCCTGTCGGATTTCGCGCCGCCTACGTCTTCGACATCAGCCAAACGGAGGGCCAGGAACTCCCCGAAATCGGCAGCGTGAATGGCGATCCTCGGGAGTACCGTGAGCGCCTTGAGAAGTTTGTTGCGGAACAAACCATCGCTCTTGAGTATTCAGACGAGATCGCTCCGGCGCGGGGCACTTCCGCCGGAGGCAAGATCACGTTGTTGCCCGGTCAGTCCCCCGCTGAAGAATTTGCAACTCTGGCGCACGAACTCGCGCACGAAATGATGCACCGTGACGAGCGTCGCAACAGCACTTCGAAACGGAGCAGAGAGACTGAGGCGGAGGCCGTTGCCTTCGTAGTCTGCCACGCCATCGGCCTAGAGACGGGCTCAGCGTCTCAGGACTACATTCAACTCTACGAAGGTGATGCAATGCTTTTGACGGATAGCTTGGAGCACATTCGAATGGCTGCCACGCAAATTCTCAACGCAATCGGCGCGGAGGGAACGTCCGCGCCGATTGCGTAGCGCGGGGGAGTCATTTGGCCGCGTTCTGCGCCAACTCCAAAAGAAGGGGCACGTGACCTGTTTAGGTCGCGGTCCTTGAGCGCACTGGCGGAGAAAACGTAATACCTTTAAGAAGGGGCAATAAAAAGGGTAATGACCTAAGCTCTCACTTGCCCACCATCGATCCCTTCGCCGAAGGTTTGCGATTGGACCCCATCCCACTTTGGCTTCGCTTGAACGTCTTTCAGCGAGGAGCCGAGTTGACTCGATACATTCTTCCTTTTTTGCCGCACTTTTTCTTGGGCACGGCTTCGGGAGAATTCCCACGCCCGGCGCTCTGGCCGCTCTCGAAAAAGCTGGACAGCAACCGCACGAATTCCTCTCACGCCACGTTCACGGTGAATGGGGAAACGTGCCCGACGAAGACCGCAGGGAAAACCAATTCAGTCTCGAACGCAGATTTCGGCTGTTGAGCAGTTACCGCACCGCCGCAAACGAGACGGTCTGGGTCATCACTGAGGCCGATCGCTCCGTAACCACCCTCTTGTTGCCCGAAGAGTATTGAACTGAAAAAAATCTAAGGAAAAAGGAGACGAAGGAAATGAGCGCAGCAACAGTAGTAAGCACAACCCATGCAGTATCCCTTGTGCCCGTAAGTGTTCAAGAAGTTCCGTTGAGTAAAATCTCGGAATCGAAGACCAATCCCCGCCGCCAGTTCGACGAAACCAAGCTGGCCGAACTCGCGGACAACATCAGGCAGTACGGCGTGCTCCAAGCTATCCTCGTGCGTCCCATCGGCACGGCAGACAGCTTCGAAGTCGTGGCGGGAACGCGCCGGTACCGAGCTTCGAAGCTCGCGGGACGAGAAACCATCCCCGCTACCGTTCGCGAGCTGACCGATGCACAGTGCCTCGAATTGCAGTTGATTGAAAACCTCCAGCGGTCTGACGTTCACGAACTGGACGAAGCGCAGGGGTATGCCGCACTCATGCACCTGCAACCGGAGAACTACACCGTTGAAACCATCGCCACAAAAGTGGGACGGTCTGAGGCTTACGTGTATGCCCGGCTCCGGCTCCTGCATCTCATTCCCGAAGCCAGACAAGCGTTCTACGAAGCTAAACTCACTGTGGGGCACGCCTTCGAAATGGCTCGCTTGCAACCAAACGACCAGCAACGCGCCTTGCAGGAATGCTTCCCGCAGCATCGCAGTGCCGCTGCCATCTTGAAGGACAGAAAAGCGGAAGCCATTAGTGTGCGGGAGCTACGGCGGTGGATTGAACGGGAAATTCATCTGGACCTAACCAATGCACCGTTCGATCCACAGGATGAAACCCTTGTGCCATCAGCGGGAGCGTGCGCCCGCTGTCCAAAGCGCACAGGCAGCAATCCTTTGCTTTTTCCCGAAGTGCGGCAGAAGTCCATCTGTACCGACCGGGAATGCTACCGCGCAAAGGTGGAAGCCCTTGTGCAAATTCGAGTGAAGCCTCTTGAGGTAAAGGGCGAGAAGCCTCTGCGCGTCTCGCAAGCTCCGTCATGGCAGGCGAACGGGCACGCGCGAGACGTGCTCGTGGAAGGCCAGTTCCTGAGAGCGAAGAGTAAGAGCGAATGCCCGGACACAAAGCCCGCTGTGCTTATCGATGGCAAAGGTGCCGGCACGGTCTTCCACATTTGCCGCGATGAGAAATGCGCCGTGCATTCTCGCAACACTCGTTACCAGTGGACACCACAAGAACGCGCCCAACGCGCCAAGGAAAGATTGGCCGAGCGCATCGAGAAGCAGTCCCGCGCCCGCATCCTCAATGCGGTTCGCAAGAAGTTGCCGGATGTGCTTCCGCGCCCGGACGTGGAGATGATTGCCCTCGACTATTTCCGCCGCTTGGGTCACGACAATCACCGCCGCTTATGCAGGGTGTACGGATGGGAAGAGAAGAAGAGCAAGACATCATGGGGCGGACACGCTGTAGACTACGAGAAAATCGCAACGGCCGCAGTCGAAGGTATGACTACCGCAGACCTGCATCGTTTTCTTGTTGTATGCGCTCTTGTGTCTGACCCCTCAGCGTCAAAAATCGGTTGCCGAGGTAGTGCTGAGGCATCCAGCTGAATGAACATGCCCTCCCGACTGATGTTCCTGACGCGGCCCCAAATACTCTTCGAGCGTCATTCGATTTCAATATCTACCTCGAATTGGAACCGCGGAGACGCACGACGATTCAGCTCACTTTCAGAAGACTTGTCATTCAGAGTCTCTTCCACGAGGCAGCTCCGAACACACCCGATGTGACATGGGCCGTTAAGGTAGTAAACCAAGCCCAAGGCGAAGCATGGCACTATTGCCACGTAGCTCTGGTGAGAGCGCCGCGATTTGTCGCTGATTTCTTGCGATCGTCGGCCAAATGTCTTCGGGAATGTTCAGGAAGACGTCCACGACTTGTGGATCAAATTGACTACCAGAGAGGCGACCGATCGTTTCTCGCGCGGACTGGAACGAAGAAGCACGTCGATAGGGCCTGTCGGATGTGATGGCATCGAAAGCGTCCGCAACGGCGAATATCCGCGCGCCCAGGAGAATCTCTTTCCTTTTGAGTCCGCGCGGGTAGCCTCCTCCGTCGTATCGTTCGTGGTGCATGAGAATGATTTCGGCGGCGTCCGCGAGAAAGAGGATGTCCTTGACGACGTCGAAACCGATCTGAACATGCTGTTGCATAAATTTCCGCTCATTGTCAGTGAGCGGTCCCGGTTTGAGTAGAATGCCATCTGGGATTCCGAGCTTTCCGATATCGTGCAGGTAAGCTGCCCTAGCAAGACTTTGCAACTGTTTGTCCGACCAGCCCAGCGCTCGTGCAATCTCAAGAGAATACCGGCAGACTCGCTGGGAATGGCCGCCGGTTTCATTGTCGCGGAGATCGATCGCCGCACCGAGTGCTTGCAGTGTGTCTTCATAACTGTGTTCGACTTGTTGGAGGGCGCTTTGCAGCTGTCCGGTGCGTTCCGCGACCATTTCTTCGAGGTGTTGACGGTAGTTTTCGATTTGTTGTTCGAGCTGCCGCTTATGAAGCGCACTTTCCAGGCTTGCCAATACGGCGCCTTCTCGTAGAGGTTTAACGAGATAGTCGTCTGCGCCGCACCGCATTGCCCGCACACCCACGTCCACATCATCCTCACCGGTGGTGACCAAAAACGCCAGATGAGGATGGAGGTGGCGAACTTCGGTGAGAAGCTCCATGCCGCCGATGCCGGGCATATGGAGGTCGGATATGACCGCATCGAAATGCTCCCGTTGCAAAGCCACGAGGGCTTCTACGCCACTGCTGGCGGCGGTGCAGTGGAAAGCAGGTGGGGCCAGGACCAGGGAAAGAAGCTTGCAAGCTGCAGGTTCGTCGTCGACTGCGAGAACGCGTGCAGCAGGTTGATGATCCGATGAAACGTCGGCGAGACTGCTCTCCGTATCTGCAGGGGGAACTTGCTCAGCTTCGGTCATAAAAACATGCCCCTCACCTTTGTTGAAGTACCGAGGGCCCATGCAGCGCATGACCCAGTCCTCTCTATGAAGCCGCAGCCAAAGTGCCGAAGAGACAGACGGTACACCCGTTCATGTTCCGTAGTAGCGGACCGCGACCGGCCTTGCTGCATCGACGATTTCATACTGCATGTATCGTACGGAAAGCACCCTGGACGGCGCCATGGACCAATCGGTCCAAATCTATGTACCTTCCGTACCAACGGAATTCTGTTCTACTATGAAACAGCCCAAAGTGGTCGCCAAGTCGATAATCCGCTAGGTACTCATCCGACAGTGGCCATGACCTTCTTTGGCTTCACTCCGTTATGGTGAGACATGTCCCCCTTGGAACAATTACGACTCATTATCTCAGAACAGTCGTAATTGTTCCACTTTTCCCAATTCCGATTCCTCCCGGGTGAGTTGCCGATCGGTTCCTATCCTGCTGGGTAGCCGGTTGCGGGTAGGCACCAAGCTAAAAGCTGCTCAAAAGGCCCGAATTCCGGCCCTTTCTTGAACATCTTTGGTCAAAGCACAGGAAGGAAAATGCTTCAGCCCGCTGTCACCTTCAAAGACTATGGTAAGTACAAGGCGTGGAGGAGTGAAACAATTACGACTTCTCGGCTGACAACCTCTTTGCGCAAGTAATTGCTTATCAATAACTTACAAAAATCCAACCGAAATCTGACGCTGAGGGTCTGACCTGTACTGCCCTGGATACAATCCGGGACAGGCGCTCGCAAAGGATTCACACCTCGCGCGCGCCGCTGCGCGATACAAGGTCGATTCAGCACAAATCACCGCAGCCGTCCGAGCGGAACTGACGAAAGCGAAAAATAAATTGCCAACCCGAAAACTGGAAAGAAAACGGCAAACAAGCTGCTGGAGGTTCGTGTCCCTTACTCCCTGTGCCGGCGTGCGAACCCCCTCTCTTGAGCATGTGGTGAGCGACGCAGGCGTCGTCAGGACGACCATCCCGCAAACTGAACCCTTGGAAGAGAAAACCAATTGGCGTACCCTCTCGGATAGTAATGTGAGCTGGACGCGCTCTTGAAACAACTACAAGTCTCAACGAGATACTCTGCACGGAAGCGGAGCTTCTTGACCGAACTAGCTCGTGATCTCGTCTCCCTTGGCGGACGCGCAAAGGTACAGTGTCACGGCAGGACAATTTACTTTTTTGCGAAGATCCGTCACCCTGCCAAACAAACCGCAATTGCCCAACTGAAAGCCATCCGAAATCGCAGACTGGTTTCGGAAGCCAAGTTCATATACAAGATGGAGAAGCAGGGTATCGGCAATTTGTTCGCCAATGGAAGAGACGTTCACATTCACCAAATCAAGCCCGCAATTCGTATCTGCCGCACAAGAAGAGAAAATGAAATATTTCATTACTGCAGATTACTTCAATCCTTTCCCACTGCGAATTTGATTGGAAGACAGTTGCGAGTCCTCGTCTTCGACGAGGGTCAGGATCGACCTCTACTCATGGGAGCAATAGGCCTTTCAAGCAGTCCATATTCGTTATCTTGCCGAGACAAGTTCCTTCACTGGGACTCAAAACGAAAAGGTCAGCTTCTCAACAAGGGCCTGGACGCCCTCATGCAGCTTGCCGTCTGTATGTCCTGGCCCCCTTACTCGTATTTACTTGGCGGAAAGCTCATGGCTGCACTCGCGTTGTCGAAGACCGTCGCCGATGAATACGAACTCAAATACAAAAGAAAACTTCGACGTGGAACCAAGCTACAAGGGCTAACCACAATTTGCGCTGGAGGGACGCACTGTCCGATCTTTCACCGAATCATGCTGCGGCCAGGCGGCCTTTATCGCCGGGTGGGTGAAACTTCGGGATACACTACGGCCTATTTTTCGCAGGAGACCATGAATAGGGCCCGTCGTTTAGTGGAGTCCTCACGTCGGCATCGGGATAGTGCCGTTTTCGGAAAGTCGATGAGAATTATCAAGTCTGCCTTGAGAATCTGCGATCTTCCATACGAACAAATTGTCAAAAACGGGTTAAGAAAGGGCGTTTATTTGGGCTTCGCATCATCAGAGGCAGCAGGGAACCTTCGAGAAGGCCGAACAAACAGGACAGTCTCCGTCCCGGCTCAACGCCAAATTGTCGAGTACTGGCAGAATCGCTTACTGCCGACGCGCCTTTGCCGGAGAGATATCAAAAAGAAGATACAACAATTCAAAGGACAAATGCTGTTGCTCGGATTACAAGTCAATCAATTGAGGAACGAAAATGCCCAAGCTCTTCGCTGATACCTCTAGGTTTTGGGTGATCTTCGACACTTGCACAGTCCCAGACTATTACCTCGATGTGCATAAGCTACTGGCCTTCCCTCGGGATGCTACCCTCCGTTACAACTACAAGGAGAAGTATCTCTCTCCATGCGCGGTCACGGCGTCCCTAAACCCATCGACAGCTCCTAAATTCGGCCTACTCTTTTACGCCCAGCGAAACCCCTTTCGTAGAGGTGAGGGGACTCCAGCGACCGGTACAATCTTTAATGAAATGCTGTGGATTCCTACGCGAATCGTTGAAATGCTTTGCATTCCCGCTCGCGATGGCGAGACCTTTAATTACGACTTCAAAGTGCTGCATTACCCATCTATTGATCGAGCGGCCATGACGCGAGTATTAGACCCCTTGATACAACGGAGGGAAATCCCATTCAACAAGTGGGTGACAATATCATCAGAACTCGCGTCTCTGAAAGATCTGGAAGAAGGGGATGACCGAAAGAATTGGGGATCTATTGTGACCGAGTTCCATAAGCCCGAATTCCAGTTCTCGTCGGATGTATTTTGGCGGATTATTGGACCAACGAAGGGTAGGACCAGCAAGCTCGTCAGTCCTCGTTACGAGCAGATATTTGAGTCGGGCAACCTTCGCCTCGTCAAAGCTGTGTATGACTTAGAGGAGGGCCAAAACCACAGCTTTGAAATTGTCAGTGCCAGTCCTCCAAGATCGCAGGGGACAGCCTTGACCCAGTACTCGGTCAAATGTACTTCGACCAATGACAAGAATGTAGAGGTCAATGGGTCGGGTATTGTTAGTCTGCGTCAGGAAACTGCAGATGGCGTGCAATTCGTCGGCAAGATTACCGAGGAAATTGCTGATCATAGCGCAGCGCTGCGCTTCGAGACTCAGCCAAAACCAAGGGACTGGCCGGGTGGACCAGAACTCGAAGTGCTAGTTGCGATCGTAAAGAGCAGCACGAAAATGGTTTTGGGCCTCATCATCGGATTGCTTGGTGTCCTTTTGATTGCCTACAGCGCTGAAGAGCTAAAGTCCTCTACGCCGACTGGCTTGGCATGCCTTGCAATTGGGGCAATTCTTGCAGTCATCAGCGGACTTTTGATCTTCAAAAAACTAAGCTTGAAAAGCTGAAGGGAACAGATCATGGGGATAAAAAATAGGCGCTTCACCTACAAAGGCCAAATTAAGATCAGTTCCTCAGATATGTCCCTCCTGCAGGACGGCAGGAAAAAGTGCACGGTCCGCGTGGGGATCATCGACATAAATGGAACCGACTTGTTTATGACTGACGGAAAACAACGAGTCAAGATTCGAATCTCTGAGGTGGACAATCACAGAGTCTATCGCGAACTGACCAACCAAGACGCTATAGATGAGGGATTTTCTTCGTTGGAGGAGCTACAGAAAGACCTGAGCAAGTACTATGGAAACATTGATCCTGAGCAACCCGTGACGGTGATCAGGTTTGACATCGCCGACGAGTAGAAATCTGCTCGCGCGAGAGCCCGATACACCAGCCTACATACCGAATCATTGACATACCACGCTCGAAAGTCCCTCTGCCCAACAAAAGGGTAGCCTGCGGAAACCGGCTGCGCACGCAAGGTTAAGGTTTCAGTTACTCTGGGCTAGCCGCTCTTTCAGTTGGTTTCTCGCCGTTGCTTCGAGCTTACCGCGTCGCGGCGTGTAAGCCCGTACGCCTCCGTTCTCCACTAGCACGCTTCGCGCCACCAAAGCCCTTGTCACTCAGACGTGCGGCCCGTTCCGACCTGGACGCGGCAACCTCTCCGCTTCTGTCCCCTGTTTCGCGTCCTTGCTCCCTCTGTCGGGTGAAGGGAGCAAGAACTCCCCGAAACAGGAGGACTAGAAAAATGAAAGTCGAACAAGCAAAACAGATCGCAAGCAAAGCCATCGAGCAACTCAGTCATGCCCTGGAAGCGGGCCACAGTGAGACGCTGAGGGAATACCTCGCTGCAATGGCGCGGTTCCATCGCTACAGCTTGCACAATATCATGCTCATTGCATCGCAGAGGTCGGACGCTTCCCACGTCGCCGGATTCCAGACGTGGAAGCAACTCGGACGATTCGTGAAGAAAGGCGCGAAGGGAATTCTAATCCTCGCGCCAATTGTGCTTCGCAAAGAGACTGAACCAGACAACCGAGCGACAGAAACCGAAACGTCAGCTATCCGATTCCGCGCGGTTTACGTGTTCGACGTTGTTGACACTGACGGCAGGCCGCTACCAGAACTCGGAGGCACCGAGGGTGATCCATCCGGCCACAGCGAACGGCTAAAGGAATTTATTGCCAGCCGTGGAATTCAACTCGAATACTCGGACGCGATCTATCCGGCGCAGGGCCAGTGCTCGCCCGGCACAATCGTTTTGCTCCCCGGCCAGTCTGCCGCCGAGGAATTTGCTACGCTGGCCCACGAGACGGGCCATGCGCTCCTTCACGGCCAAGCTCGACGCAGCGAGACGACGAAGACTGTCCGGGAAACAGAGGCCGAAGCCGTTGCATTCGTCGTCTGCGAAGCCATCGGCCTGAAGGCCCAGAACTCCGCCGATTACATCCAACTCTATTCCGGCGACAAGGAGACGCTGGCAGAGTCGCTGGAACACGTACAGCAGGCCAGCGCGGAAATCCTCGCCGCAATCACGCCGAGTGATTAGGTCTAGTCGCGCGCGAGAGGCTCGCTTCGGCGAGCCTCTCGTTATCTCTCGCTCTCCTCGTGCGCCAGGCTCGCTGTTTTCAGCTCCCTTTGACACGAGAGTCTTGTCTGGCGGGCACGCTGGACGATGTTTGCTCTTCATTAGCGGTGCTTCGGCGTTGTCGGTCTGTGACACAAACGTGTCACGCTTCGCGCCGGGCCTCCGCTCGCAAACTCTCGCGCCAGTCGCAAACCCCTCTCCTGTCACTCGCGTTGCTATCCGCTCCGGCCCAGACCAGCAACCCCTCCGCAGTTAGTTCTCTCCGTGTCGGATTTGTTCCTCGTCTTCGGGTGAAGGAAACAAATTCCGATACGAAGGAGAGAACCGAAATGAATACCGAGCAGAGCAAACAAATCATCAGCGGGCCGCAGCCGAATGCGGTCTTGCAGGGCGATTGCGTCGAAGTTATGCGGCGCTTCCGCAGTTGCAGCGTTGATTTCGTGCTGACCGATCCGCCGTATCTCGCGCACTATCGCTCGCGCGACGGTCGCACAGTCGCCAACGACAGCGATGGCGCGTGGTTGAAGCCCGCGTTCGCCGAAATCTTTCGCGTGTTGCGCCACGACTCGTTCTGCGTCAGTTTCTACGGCTGGCACCAGGCGGACAAATTCATCGCCGCGTGGCGTGAGGCTGGCTTCCGGCTGGCCGGTCACCTGACGTTCACGAAACGGTATCCATCAGCCGAGCGCTTTCTGAAGTACCAGCACGAGAACGCGTACTTGCTCGCAAAGGGCAATCCGCCGCAACCGACGCAGCGGATTCCCGACGTGCTCGAATGGAAGTATTCCGGCAACAAGTTGCATCCGACGCAGAAACCACTCTGCGTTCTCACGCCGTTAATCCAGTGCTTCTCGCGCTCCGCCTCCCCCTTGCTTCAGAAGCTGATCTGTTCCCCTCAGCCCGAGATTCTGGATTTAACCACTCCTGCCCGCTAAACAAGTACGACCGATGATTACAGGCGAGTTTTATATTTCTTGGAGAGTAGAGCACATCAAGGAATTCCTAACCGAGAGTTATGGTTTCCTTTAAGTCTAAAACAACGTTGAAATGCGTGTCAAATCAGCTTTTCTGCATGATTCGGGACACAGAATGCGCCGGATCCAAGTACTACATGCCAAAAGAACTGTGCCTCGTAGAGAAACAGGCGACAAAGAGCTGTGTGCCCAAAATAATTCCCGCCTGCGTGGCCATGCGGCTGATCGTTGGTGAACTGGAAATGTCAACGGATGCGGGATCGCCTTCGAGCGCTTTGGCCACGCCGAAGTCGAGAACTTTTACTGCATCATTGTTTGCCAGCTTGTCGTGGCTTGCCAGCTTGATGTTCGCAGGCTTCAAATCGCGATGGATGATGCCGCGCTCGTGCGCGTATTCCACCGCTTCGCAGATTTGCTTGGCGATGGGCAGCGATTCTTCGAGGGGAATCGTACCTTGTTTGATGCGGTCCGCAAGCGTGGGCCCTTCGACTAATTCCATTACCAACGCATGCACGCTGCCCGAATCCTCGAAGCCGTAAATCGCGGCGATATTGGAATGATTGAGCGAGGCGAGGACTTGCGCTTCGCGGCGAAAGCGCGCCATGCGCTCGGCGTCCGCGGCAAATGCTTCGGGCAGAACTTTCAGCGCAACGTCGCGCCCGAGCTTCGTATCGCGGGAGCGATACACCTCGCCCATACCGCCCGCGCCGAGCGAATCGAGGACTTCATAAGGACCAAGTCGGGAGCCTTTGGCGAGGGGCATGGGCGGGAGGAATTATACAGCGATACGCGCTGCGTAGGACTGCAATCTAAACGCAGGCACACCGAGAAGATCGATGGCATGTGCGATGAAATCTTCTGGACGGCAGTTTCCAGCGACACTTGATAGCGCTGTTCCGGAGGCGATTCAAGAAGAAGCCGGAACGGCGTATCAGGACTTCCTCACGCTCTGGAAAGACGCCGACCCTGATATTCCCATCCTCATTGCCGACAAGTCCGAGCACGCCAAGCTGAAGTAATTTCGGTGCCTCAGATTGTGACCCCGGTGCGGCGCATGGCCTGCCGAGCCTTGGGTACATCTGAGAACTTGTAACGCAACCAACCATTCATCCCGAAAAAAAGCCAGCAATCGCAAAACCAGGCCGCTCGTGAGATGATGTTGAGCCTGTTCGATGCGGATTTCGACAGGAGCAGGCTTGCAATCTGCGAATGGACAATCAACCAGAGGAGGGTACCTTGGATACAGGAAGAATCGTAGCAGAACTGAAACGGGAAAGAGACCGACTCAGTCAAGCCATAGCAGCACTGGAACGACTTTCACCAAAAGCCGCCGCAAAAGAGAGTGCCGTTCCCCATCGAGCCGCTGGCAGCAAGAAAAAGCGGGGTCATCTCACCCCGGAAGGCAGAAAGCGGTTGTCGGAATCGATGAAGAAGCGATGGGCGGAGAAGAAGAAAAAAGGCTCCGCAAAACGCCAATAAAACCCGAGGGTTGCTCGGAACATTTCGCCGGAGTGAATCCCGATGACGGAACCAAGCAAAGAAGAATTGCTGGCGCGCATCGCTGAACTCGAAAACCAAGCTAGCCCAAAGAAGCAGGGCAGCTTGGAGTTCAAGGTGGGCGAGAAGGGAGGCGTGAGCGTCTACGGGCTGGGCCGCTTTCCTGTCACGCTTTACTACGAGCAGTGGGTGCGCCTGCTCGACGCAGCCGACAGACTCCGTGCCTTTCTCGAAGAAAACAAGAGTAGGCTGAAATTGAAAACCAAAGCATAACCATCCGTCGACCAGTGACGATTGCCCGGTTCCATCTTTCGGTCCCCGTAAGACACAGGCAGACTAGCGGATTTGTTTTGGCGGCAGCATATCGTATTTCAACTATGTCGGCTGCTTGCCCCATCCGTGGCCACAACCATGCAAGACTATTGTGGCTTTCTCCGGAGCTCGCTTTTGGACCGTTCAGGAAGTTCTTGATTTAACATTTGAACATGTTCCCGATAGGAGTTCGCCTCATAAAGAAGCTCGCCGTTATCATCGTAGACGTAAGTCCAGAAATATAGCTCCGTACTCTGGTCTGCGAAGTCTCTGGCCTCATCGAAGCTCTCATAGTCTTCACAGAGCGGCCCGCTCGGCGACTCAAGTGTGTCGATTCGATCTAGACCTATAACCCGATACTGTCCCTTCGGCGCCTGTACTTGCATAATTCCCCCTGTCTTTCTTGGTTTTCTATCGCAATGTCTACACAAATGCAAGCCCAAGAGTCCAACGGAACCTCGGTGACCTCCAGTCCCTGGAAAATCCCCCCTGTTCTTCCCTTCTGGATGTTCCTCATGACGAGAGGAGTTCTCGCCATAGTTTCCCCGTAGGCTTGGCGGAGCCGACCGATTGCGGGATGCGTGAGCAGTTATTAAATGAGTCAGTACAAGCTGAAACGCATCCTGACGTCCTTCAGCTATGCAGCCTCTCAAAAGTTGGCAGGGGAACTTCTAGACAAGGGATCGGCGGGTGTCGTTTATCCAAGTGTTCGACATAGCGGGGGAACCTGCATTGCAGGTTTCCGGCCGGCCTTGGTGAACAATGGTCGGAAGGGGGCAGGTATCGGTGGAATTTGAGAATGCGTTTGCTCCGCCCGTGATCCGCCCCGCAATTTGACCCTGCAACCTAGGGTCAGACTCGAAATCCCGGTTTTGACGAATCGCGATCCACTGCTTCACGTCTTCCAG